>Ga0209491_10000043_pt1 | contig 191094 bp, 188 predicted proteins | sample BON02_FD_187213 | JGI IMG/M metagenome (GOLD analysis project Ga0209491, IMG submission 187213) | Freshwater microbial communities from Lake Bonney liftoff mats and glacier meltwater in Antarctica - BON-02 (SPAdes) (version 2) | ecosystem: Environmental > Aquatic > Freshwater > Ice > Glacier... | reverse complement strand
GAAAAATGAGTATTACTTTCATAATGTTGATTTTTAAAAAGGACTTCCATTAGGTCCATCAGGAATAGGATTGTTTTTACAGCGTTCAACTCTATATTGATTTTCATCCTTGGCAATCACATAACGCATCACATATTCGTCAGAACTCTTTGAATAAAAGCTAAAAGCATTTGATCCTGGATAACAAAACATACACAGCGATTCTTTTGCATAAAGTCCTTCAGGGTAATCCTTCTTTAACTTTTCAATTGCCCGTTTTAACTCTGCGATGAATTCATCTTTGTAATTATAAGAATAAACCCCATCTGGGTCCAGCGGTTTTAAATAACTCGTGTCGTAATGTATAAAAGTGTTGATTACGGCGATTTCTATATCGGCAAGTTGCATAGTTTTTTTTATTTATTAATTTGAGACCTCTAATTATAGGATATTTTTTTATAGACTATTCAAAATACTCTTCACTTCATCCTCAAAATATGGTACTTCAACTTTATAATATTCTTGATAATCTGGATATAAGACAATTAAGTACATATTTCTTATCGATAAGCCATAATTGTTTTCTAAAATATATTTGTAAATACTTTGTTGCAAGCAATATCTATTAAATCTTGTATCATCAAAATGATTTAAGATGCCTATACCTTGATTCCAACTATTCGTATTTATTTCTCCATCAACATTAATTATATTTTTGCTACGCTTCCAATCATAAATACTAAACTCATCTTCGTCCTCTACTATTAGATCAATAGTTCCAGCTACATTGTATTCTGAATCAAATATTCTCCATTCAGACCTGTAAGGTTTTATATCAAGATGATCTTCGATAAAACTCTCAAAGTGATGAAACTCCTCTGTTTTTTCATATTCTTGTTCAAGAAAATATTTTTCAATTTGTAAGTGAAGTAATGTTCCTTTTGAAGATGCTATTCTACCCTTTTCTTTCCAATACTCAATAATTTCATTTACTTTCATTCTGTAGAGCGGATGGTCAGGATTTAAATTTTGAGCAGCTCTAAGTGCATTAAATTCTGGAAAAAATTTACTAACTAGTGTACTAACTGATTGAAACTCTATACCATTTACTTTATATAGATGTTCAATAGGATAAAATATGACGCTGGGGTCTCTTGGATGATAATTGCGTTTATTAAAACCTAACATTAAACCTTCATCCTCTTCACCAGTATAAGATGTTTGAACTAAACCTTCTTCATTAAGTTCTTGACTGTTCAAGTTTCTATCATAATTTGGATTATCTTCATTTAATACCTGAAATTGATGATCTAAATAATTTTCCCTAAAATTTTCTCTTTCCCATTCTTGGGCTTTAAGTATTGTCCAAGAAGTTTCTCTTTGGATTCCATTACATTGTTCTAAATCTTCAATAAATATTGATTTATCAATTTTTTTGATTAACCTATATATAATATTAAGACATTCGCGTGGTTGTTTATGAACTTGATATTCAGAAAACCTTAAAACTATCCATCCTCTATCCTTGAAATAATTATCTCGCTGGATATCTTCACCTATACAATGTGTTGGTTTTCTTGTAATTCCTGCATAAGGTTCGTCAATTTCAACATCGATTCTAATATTAATTTTGGAATATCCAATTAAGGCTATGTCAGGTTCATATGGACGAGTATTGCTTCCTGTATTTAAGATTACTAAGCCTGATATTTCAAAATAATTATTAAAATACTTTTCCATTAATTTCTGAAAAGTCTCTTCTTTAAATCCTCTTCTATTAATTCGTCCATATCTGTGAGTGCGTACAATGGATTTACAGAATGGAATTTTAACCATTGGATATGAATTGTTTATATCTTTAAAATGTAAATTATACTCAACATATTTATACTCAGATGGTATAGATTCTAAAATTTTATTAGAATTGTTAGATTCATCAACTTGAATATTTTTTATTGGCTTGGATTCTTTTGGCTTATAATCCTCGGGATTCTCGTTTTCAAACTTTGCACCATAGCTGTCAGATGTGCGAGCTGTACTATCACGATTATTGCTAGCTCTATCAAATTCAATCTTTATTTCTTTTTCTGAAACATCCAATTTTTCATCAACGCTAGTCGATCTCGGTAATTTCTTTTGTTTTTTTGGCGCGGCTTTAAAACATATAAACCCAAGAATAAACGAAATCGCTGCATAGGGGAGCAATTCACCTGTATTATTATTGGGTACAAAAAAAATTAAAACTGGACAGATCATCCAACAGAGACCAATAATTTTCAATAACATATTTATATAATTGAATTTAACTAAATTTAAATATAGGCAAATTTGCCTATTAGATTGTTGTGTCCCTCCACGAATTTTACAAAGTGGAATATCTTGATGAAAATTCATTTCTTAAGGCCTTTGGGAAAAACCTGAAAAACTTGCGCAAGAAAAAAGGTCTGACCCAAGAACAATTAGCTATTGACCTGAATATTGAAATATCTCAAATTAGCCGAATTGAGCGGGGAGTCATAAATACTTCAATAGGTAATGTAAATGCCATTGCTAAAATCTTAAAGATTGAGCATAAGGAACTATTTGACTTTTAGTTGCTCACTCTACAAATTTAAAACCCTAAACCATCAATTCCTTACGGGATTCCTCAATCAAGAAATTTATTTAAGCAAATATATATTGCTAAATTGCAGCCTATCTGCAATAGAATAATATTATGCCCGTAAATCTCAATGCCTTTATCCGTTATAAAACTATAGACGGTTGTTTAAGAAATCAATTTGTTTCTTGTGATATTGATTTACTTATTAAAAAGTGCTCAGAAGCTATAAGTAATAGAATAGGAGAGGAAACAAGCATTTCTGAACGCACCGTAAGAGATGATATTAGAGTGCTTCGCAGTGACATTTTAGGTTTTGACGCTCCAATAATATGTAAGGATGGTGTTTACAGCTATTCAGATTCGGGATATAGTATTTTTAATACTGCAATTGCCGACAAAGAATTGCTCGTTGATATTCAAAATCTATTAGTTGAAGAATACGAAAATATTGAAAACAAAAAATTAAAACATTTGATTATTTCACTTGCAGGAATAACAGGGGAAAAAATCCCTGAAAACATCTCTCTTATGGAAACGATTTATCATAAAAGAATGTTTGGTGTGTTTATAAAACGAACTGAAGTAGAAATTTTTGAAGGAAAAATAAATCACTACCTCAACTCATTATATATTGAGAGGAATAAAGCCAAAAAGAGAGGGGTAATGGATTTCTTTAAAAAATCTAAAACCCCAATTTCAGAACTTTATAAGTGGGAATATATTTTTGGAGGAATTTAGAAAAAACCTTTCCTAATTATTTTTCCATCTTTAACCGTAATATTGCTGAATCCCTCCAGCTTATACCTTCCACTAGGCGCTAATTGAGAATTTATAAAGACTTCATCTTTCTTTGAAAAATAATATGGATTGAACTGTTCAATGACAATAGTTCTTCCGTCTTTAGTTTTATATAAAACCTCGGTCACTGTAGATTTAATTCTACTTTTGGCAATTATAAATTTCTGATTTAAACCATAATTGGTAAAGCGATAAGCTCCATCATCCACTTTCTTAAGATCCATTAAGACAAAATTCCCTACTTGATTATAATTATCATCGTTTACAATCACCTCCATAATTTCACCACTGATCAATTTAACTTGATCAATATTTAGATGTTTACGTCTCTTTTCCATTAGGTAATTATATACATCAAGATCTGGTATTAAATTTTGATTGGCTAGAATGTAAAAATCATTTTGGGTTCCATCCAATTTTAAAATCAACACTCCCTCGTCAATGTATGCTTCATTACATAGAATTTTATCCTTTCCTCTATCAATTAATAGAGATTTGGCTTCGGGAAAATAATCCCATTTACCAACATATGCTTGACCGTTTTTTGATATAACGAGCTCCTTATTTTTCTTAAAAATTAGTTTTTGAATTTCACTATCAGAGTCAACTAAAGCCCAAGGTTTATTTATTAAAAGTGAGGTTTTATCTAGACTAAGGCTATAGTTTTTTAGGCTATTGACGACATTTTGGAGATAAATTTTCATAAAGTTTAATATATTTATAACTTCTCTAGGCATTCATCAAAGAGAATAAAGGTGTAAGCTAATGGACGAAGTTAATAATTCAAAATGACATTACTTTCGATTTGCTGCTTACGTATTCAAACAAATTTTTATTTGAATTTCTCAGATATTCTTTGCATCTGTTCACTTACCTTCTTTTGAACGATTTTTCCATAATGAGCTTGTGTAATAGCCATACTTGAATGACCCAACAATTCAGACACAATTTCCATTGGGACATCATTAAATAATAACACAGTAGTAGCAAATGTTTTTCTAGCCGTATGATGTGTCAATCTCTTATCTATTCCTAGAATGGCAGCAATTTCTTTTAAATAGGAATTAAACTTTTGATTGCTAAATTTAGGAAAAATAAAGTTCTGTTCTTCAGAAGAATACTTTTGCATAATTGAAACTGCGGTGGGCAGTAGTGGCACAGAAAAATCTTTACTTGTTTTTTCCCGTTTCATTTTTATCCATTCGTTGCCATCAAATCCAGTTTGAATATGATTTAGTCTTAAGTTACTCATTTCAAAATAACCTAATCCTGTATAACAGCAAAAGAGAAACAAGTCTTTAATGAATTCTAACCTTGGTTGGATAAAAATGTGGGTTTCAAGTTTTTTTAATTCAGTTTGTGTTAAATAAACAATTTCCTTTCTTACTGGCTTTGTTTTGTAAAGAATGAATGGATTTTTATCTATAATCCCCCTAGCATAAGCAACTTTTATTACCTTTTTAAAGCGTTGGATATTCTTATTAATAGTTATCTGCTTTTGATTTCTCTCTGTCTTAAGATAATAGTCGAAATCTTCGAGAAATTGAAGGTCCAGCTTTTCAAAAGGAATATCATTTTTCTTAAATTTCCACTTTATGAAATTTCTGATATGTGTTTGTAAATATTCAAATTTCTTATATGTAGATGTTTTGATTTCCTTGTCAACTAATTTTTTCAACATATTTAAATACGAGACAAAAAACTCTGAAACTAACACTTCATTCTTAGATTGTTTATTTAAAAATTTATCAAAAATCAGTTCTATATCGAGAATATCTTGTTCTAATTGGAGTGAAAGATGCGCTCTTCTGATTTCTTCCTTTATTTTTATTAGCTGGTTATTTATATAGATTTCTCCTTTAGAATTGGTAGTTATTCTTTGTAAAGAGGAATCCCAAAACTTTGGTTCTACAAATTGACCTGAAGAGAATTGTTTTCTTTTTTTCTGAAGGGTTATTCTACAATAAATAGGACAAGTTCCTTTTTTGTTGATTTTTGATTTGTTTAGATAGAATAATACTGACAATTTTTGATTCATAACCAATTGGTTTTTTAGTTAAACAATTGGCACACATTTCACTACTTATTTAAAAGTGGGATACCTTGAGAAAATAATGGGATACCGTATAGGGTACTTTTTTTCTCAAAAGTTGACAAGTTGACGGAATTGAAATTTTCTGGATATTCTATATTTATCTGATATACAGAATGTTATAAAAACAAAAAAACCAGCCTAATTAAAGACTGGTTGACTTCGCTCCTCCTCTTGGGCTCGAACCAAGGACCCTCTGATTAACAGTCAGATGCTCTAACCAACTGAGCTAAGGAGGAAGGTGTATTTTCCTTTTAAGCGGATGCAAATATAATTTAATTTTTATCTGCTACAAAAAGAATTCATTTTTTTTTCGTTATTTAAATAGCCAGCGATATATATCATTCCCATTGGCAAACAATACCAAGGCAATTAAGATAAAGAAACCTACCATTTGTGCGTATTCCATAAATTTATCATTTGGTTTACGTCCCGTAATCATTTCGTATAATAAGAACATTACGTGTCCACCATCTAATGCTGGTATTGGCAATATATTCATAAAGGCAAGAATAATTGAAATTAATGCCGTGGTCTGCCAAAAACTAAGCCAATTCCAAGTGTCTGGGAAAAGATTACCAATTGCGCCAAAGCCACCAACTTGCTGGGCTCCTTTGCTTGTAAACACATATTTAAATTGTGTTACATAATCTTTTAAAATATTAAGTCCATACCCTATTCCGCCACTAATACTTTTAGGTAAGGAATAAGAAATATGTGTATTATCCCTTAATTCTTTCCCGAAATTTTGAACACCAATTTGATTAGTTTCATTAGGAGTAACCGTTAACGTATCTAGTTGATTTTCTCTAGAAACTACAATTGTATTTATGGTATTTTTATTATTTACAACACTTTTAGTAAACTCATGCCAATATTGTACAGTTTCACCATTTGCCGAAACAATAACATCCCCTTTTTTAAATCCGGCATCAAAAGCGGGATATCCTTCAGATACTGTATCTATTACAGCATTTCTTATTGGCTCAAAAGGGTATAAAATATCGTTTTTGAACATTAAAGTACCGACATCTTCAGGTACTGATAGATTTTCTGTAATACCATTTGAATGTTCTACTTCAATGGTTTTTACGTCTCGTAAAAAAAGGTGTTTATTTATGTCTATAACATTTTCAAAGTCCTTTCCATTTACTTTCAATATTTTGTCACCATCCTGAAAGCCATATTCTTTAAATTGTTCGGCTACAGCAAATCCGTTAGGAAGATCTTCATTGGTGGTGATATCTCTTCCGTAGATATATAAAATAGACATGTAAATTACAAAGCCAACAATAATATTTACAGTAACCCCTCCCAACATAATGATAAGACGTTGCCAAGCGGGTTTACTTCTAAATTCCCACGGTTGTGGAGGTTTGGCCATTTGTTCTTTATCCATGCTCTCGTCGATCATTCCCGAGATTTTAACATAGCCGCCTAATGGCAACCAACCAATTCCGTATACGGTGTCGCCTATTTTCTTTTTGAAAAGGGAAAATTTCACGTCAAAAAACAAGTAGAACTTTTCAACCCTAGTTTTAAATAATTTAGCAGGTATAAAATGCCCTAATTCGTGAAGTACAATTAATATTGATAAGCTTAAAACAAGCTGAATAGCTTTAACAGCAAATGGACTCATAGTTTTGTAAAATTAACGGACAAAAGTAACCTTTTATGTTGTGCTAAAAAAATTAGAAAAAAGGAAATCCAAAATAAAGGTTAGATATTGGAAACCAGTGTATTAATACTGTTTTTTAATCACTATTTTTTTTACCCTTCCTTGAGAAGTTTCTATTTGAATAAATCTAATGTATTTTTGCACTTAAATTCTTCAAAATAAAATTCTAAAATTTGCACAATGCTCACATTCTTTAAGAAATATAGATTTTTTGGAATCGTTCTCTTGGTGTTATCGGCCATAATTATCTTTATTATATATTCCATTTTAAAACCTACCCCAATACTTCCAATATTCCAACCTGCCAATGTGAATGAAGCCTTGGTAGATAGTACTATTCAATATGTAAAAAAGTATCATACTATTAAGGATTTTTCATTAACAAATCAAAACGGAAAGACCATCACTCAAAAAGATTACGAAGGTAAAATATATGTAGCCGATTTCTTTTTTACAACCTGTCAAACTATTTGTCCGATTATGACAGATCACATGGCAAAAATTCAGGAAAAACTTAAAAATGACCCAGAAGTTCTACTTCTTTCTCATACTGTAATGCCTGAAATTGATACCGTTGCACAATTAAAAAGATATGCAATTGAAAAAGGCGTAAATGATGATAAATGGAATCTTGTAACTGGAAGTAAAAAAGAAATATACGACCTTGCCCGAAAATCGTATCTCGCAGCCAAGGAAACCCCAAATGAAAATGAATTGGTACATACCGAGAACTTTGTATTGGTTGATACCAAAAAACGTATCCGTGGATTCTATGATGGTACTAAGCCCGATGCCATTGAAAAGCTTCTAAAAGACATTGAGATTTTAGAAAAGGAAAAACAATAAAACACCTGCTTAAAAACTGAATTTTTAATTGCGCTATAAATGTTTTTACAGGTGTACAATTTCACTTACTTTTGCATTGTTTAAATTTAATCTAAATAAGTATAATGTTAACTATCGCCACATTAAAAAAGGGTCAACGCGCTATTATCAAGGATTTTTCGGTAGATGCGGTTCCCCTAAAATTGTTGGAAATGGGTTGTCTTCCCGGTAACGAAGTGGCTTTGGTTCAAACAGCTCCTTTTAAAGATCCTTTATACATTAATATTAACGGAAGCCATCTTGCTATCCGTAAAGAAACTGCCGCCCTTATTGAAATAGAATTGATCGATTAATTATGGCAAGACAAATTAATGTTGCACTCATCGGGAATCCTAACACTGGTAAAACTTCAGTTTTTAACCGGCTTACTGGACTTAACCAAAAAGTAGGGAATTATCCGGGCATTACAGTCGAAAAAAAACAGGGAATCTGTAAATTACCAAGAGGTGTAAAAGCCCATATTCTCGATCTGCCAGGCACGTACAGCCTTAATGCTTCATCACTTGATGAGAATGTTGTAATAGAATTGCTTCTAAATAAAAACGACAAAGATTTTCCGGATGTCGCAATGGTTATAACCGATATTGAAAACCTAAAACGGAATCTACTCCTTTTCACACAAATTAAAGACTTGGGTATTCCAACAATCCTTGTAATTAATATGTCCGACCGTATGAAGCGAAAAGCAATTTCGCTGGATGTAGATTTGTTGGAAGAAAAACTGGAAACAAAAATTGCTCTTGTTAGCTCAAGAAAAAACCTTGGTTTTGAAAATTTAAAAGAGCTTATAACCAATTACACATTACTTTCTACAAAACCATGCGTAAATGCTTCTGTAATTGCCCCTGAATATTTTGACAGGCTTCGGAAAGCATTTCCAAAACAAGAACTTTATAAGTTATGGCTGGTAATTACTCAAGATGTTAACTTCGGAAAACTAAACCGTAATGAATATCAGGGAGTCACTACTTTTCAAACCGAATCTAAAAGCAATCTGAAACGACTTCAGCAAAAAGAAACTATTGCCCGTTATCAATATATTAATGGCGTTTTAAAAGAAACACTTTCCATAGATACAGCTAATGCAAAAGATTTGCGAAGTAGATTGGACAGGGTTTTAACACACAAAGTATGGGGCTATGTGATCTTTTTCGCCATCTTACTTTTAATCTTTCAGGCAATTTTCGATTGGAGCAGTTACCCGATGGATTTTATTGATTCTACTTTTGCCAGTTTAAGTGAATGGTCAAAAAACACCCTTCCTGCCGGCGATTTTACCAATTTAATTGCGGAAGGTATAATTCCTGGTTTAGGAGGAATTGTTATTTTTATTCCGCAGATAGCATTTTTATTTCTGTTTATTTCCATCTTAGAAGAAACCGGCTACATGAGCCGAGTTGTCTTTTTAATGGACCGAATTATGCGTCGTTTTGGCTTAAGTGGAAAAAGCGTGGTGCCTTTAGTCGCTGGAACTGCTTGTGCAATTCCAGCAATTATGGCCACTCGGAATATTGAAAATTGGAAGGAGCGACTTATCACAATTTTGGTAACTCCCTTTACAACTTGCTCGGCACGATTGCCTGTTTATTTAATTATAATCGCTTTAGTAATTCCTGATAGAAGGATTCTTGGAATTTTCAGCTTACAAGGACTTACATTAATGTTTATGTATTTGTTAGGGTTTGGTGCTGCTATCTTTTCAGCGTATTTACTAGACAAAATCTTAAAAATACGCACCAAAACTTTCTTTGTGGTTGAAATGCCAAACTACAAATTGCCCTTGCCAAAAAATGTGCTCATTACCGTGATTGAAAAAACAAAAGCTTTTGTTTTAGGTGCCGGAAAAATAATTTTAGCAATTTCAATTATTCTTTGGGTGTTAGCTTCTTATGGTCCGGGGGATTTTAATAATGCTGAAGAAATTGTGAGACAAGAAAGCGCTTCGCAAAATATTTCAAACCAAGAACTTGAAACCAAAATAGCCTCATTTAAGCTTGAAAATTCGTATATTGGTATTATTGGAAAAGGTATAGAACCCGCTGTATTACCTTTAGGTTACGATTGGAAAATTGGTATCGCTATTGTAAGTTCATTTGCAGCCCGAGAAGTATTTGTGGGAACTCTTGCAACCATTTACAGCGTAGGAAGCGAAGAAGAGGAAACAATTAAAAACCGAATGGCCGCAGAGATAAATCCGGTTTTAGGAACTCCCCTTTTCAACTTGGCAAGCGGTGTTTCCTTATTATTATTTTATGCATTTGCGATGCAATGTATGAGTACGTTAGCAATTGTAAAACGCGAAACTAACAGTTGGAAATGGCCGATGTGGCAATTATTTGTAATGAGCGGAATTGCTTATGTAGTTGCTTTAGGTGCTTATCAACTTTTAAAATAGAATAAATATCTTTATTATGCAAACTATATTGGTCCTAATAACATTTGTGCTCGCTATGGGCTTTATAATAAAAAAGTTTGTTTGGAATCCTTTCGGATCAAGCAAAAATTTGAAAAAAAATAAACCTGGCGATCATTCAGATTGTGGCAGCTGTGCTTTCCTTTGATTTATTGGTCTCTTTTTAAACCAATAGAAAAATCTCTTTTTTTAAGTCTGAGTCCGAAGAAATTTCGCGCTTTGGGATTAGAACACTTTTGAGTATCTTTACGCTATGCAAACAATTTTAGTTCTTATTACTTTTTCTATAGCAGCAGGATATGTGCTTAGAAAATTTGTGTGGAAACCTATTTTTGAAAGCCGTCAAAGTTCATCAGGAACATTGGATGGAGATAAAACAAAATGTGGTAAAAAAGATTGCGGTTGCCATTAATTTTTTCTTCTGAAGCCAACAATAATAATAGTTTCCGCCTATTCTTTAATGAATTTTAAAGTTTGTGTTTCACCATAATATGTTTTCAAGGAAATAAAATATATTCCATTAGCTAAGTTTTCAGTATTCACATAACCTTTTTTAATTTCATTATTATTTGGCAGGAGGATTACGCGACCTGTATTATCAAAAATTTTCATGGAAAAAATATCCAAATTTTTAGCAGTAGTAAAATTTAATATTTTATTTACTGGATTGGGATATAGATTAAAAGTATGCTTTTGAAATTCGTCTTTTGCCAAAAGGACATTTCTGTAGATTGTCTTATTGCCATCATCTCCCGTAATTTCTAATGTTTTGATAGTGTTTTCCATTGTTATGTTGTAAACAAAAGGATTCTGTTCATTCAGAGTAAAGAAATTGAAATACTTAACATCAAACTCATCATTAGTTTGTTCCTGACACGTTATTAATGTTACAGAAATATCTAAAAAAAGTAAATCTGGATTTGAAGAATCAAATTCAACCATACCACTACCGGTATTACATACTTGTGTACTAAAAGTTAAATTGTCATCAAAAAAATCTAATGGCACATTTGTTATTTCTTGATTTGATGGTGGAATATTGCTTTGCCCATCTATTATTAATTCATGCAGATACCAAGTATTTTCAAAGAGTTGCGAATTCTGTGCTTTAATATTAAAACCGATTATAAGCAAAATTATAATAAGTAGTATATTCTTCATAAGAAAATTAGTTTTATTGTTTAATCAAAGTTTTTGCTGTTTGTATTACTCCATTACAAATCAAAGCAACGGAATATACCCCTGGCTGATAATTGGAAATATCGAGAGTAATTGATGAATCAATAGTGTTTAATATGTAATTATTCGAGGTGCCATTAGTGGTGCTTACAATCATTATATACGCCGAATTAGCTTCAATTGCTTGATAGCTAATTGTTATTTGATTTACAGCAGGATTAGGAACTAGACTTTCCAGCTGATATGGATTGACTTTTACCTCAACTTCATCGTAATCTTTATAACCATCTATATTAGAAATTATTTCTAATTTAAATTTTTGAGTTACCTCGGGAGACACCGTCAAAGTTGGACCTGTAAAAATCAAGTTTCCTTCGGGATCATACCAATTATAAATTGCTGCTTCGTTTATTTGTTGAGCGCTTATAGAAATAGTTTCATTAGGATTTATTTCTTCATCCTCGCCTGCGTTTGCGCTAAATGCATTTCTAGTTTTTTTTCTAATCTCGTAAGTTTCACCTCCAATAATTTCATTCGTTATTACATCTTTCTGTATAACGTGGTAAATAAATTTTTGTTTAGAGGTTAGTTCTTTCGACAAGAAATTAAAAGTTAGATATAAGGTACCCATCTCATTTGGATTGAACTGTATGTTATCCAATAAAACGTTATTAGCAGATACTATTTTTTTATTTTTAATATTTGTAGAGTCATAATTTTGACCCTGTTTACCACCTCTCTCCCATGCCTTTTGTAAAATACTATCCATTTCAATTGCTACTTCAGCTTCTTCATAAATTGATTTTCCTAATTCTTGATTTTCTTTTAATAATTCAAGTTTATAAGTTTTTGAAACGGGAAATGGATTTGCTATGGCAATTACCCCTCCAAACGGTGAAGGTACATTTGGAATGAGATCAACGACAGTGGTATTTTTCCATCCAATATTGTTATTGTTTTTAACATTTTGAGTTATCCCAAATCCTTCTAGAATTGTCATTGGATCATCTGTTGAAATTATGCGACTAAGTAAACAAAAATGCCAAGGATTTGAATTAATATTAATGTAATCATCAGGATTTGGTACGTTCCATTCAAATTCAATTATTTTTTCCTCTCCTGGTTCTAGCGCGGGAATAGATAAAGCCCCCACTTCGTCTCCCATTATAACACCATCAACAAAGAGAGAACCATCCCAATTGTTTGGCCAAGATAATGCTGTATTAGCCTTTGCCCAATAGAGCTTCAATTGATCTGTACCGGTAGATGTTGCACAGCTTTTATTAGTAACTTTAACATAAACAAAATTTGGGTTATTAGAATCATATTCTGGATTTTGATGAACTTGAATCAAATTCCCATCATTTTGATTACGAACCCAAATATCGGGGCTCTGCCATGGATATTGGGTATTAATGTCTGGTTCGATTCCTGTATCATTATTTGAATTGCGAATGGTTAAATCCAATTCGCCAGACGGTTTTAAGGCGCATTGGGCATTCAATACAGCGCGATAAGCATTCACGCGGCCAGAGCCTAATTGACCTAAAAATTGTTGATTTTCTGGAATATGATAAATATCGTCAGCTGTATTTAGTAAAATGCTTTTAACTTCATTAGGAGTTAAATTAGGATTTACAGCTAACATCAAGGCCGCAACACCTGCAACTGTTGGAGAGGCTATTGAGGTTCCTGAAGAAATACCATAAGTGTCATCGTTGTATAAAACAGGCACTGTATATCCTGGAGCACAAATATCAACTTTATCATTATGTGTTTGTGTTGCATTAGGAACACCAATAAGCTTTTGGTGAACATCTTTCCAATCTCGCATTCCTACAATGGGGTCATCAGTTCCTACAGGATAAATATGCCCTACAGAAGTAACAGAAATTACATGATCATATGAAGCAGGATATACATAAGCTTCGTTCGTAGGTGAGCCGCAAGTCCCTGTATTACCAGCTGCACCAAATACTATAACTCCATTGTTCCATATCTCTTCATACACAGCGGCTTTTATCGGACTATAAATACAAGATCCTACCCAAGAAGTGTTAATAATTCTTACCCCAGCGATTTGTGATAATTCTAAAACACCATTAGCTGATGGGTCTTCAGATACTATTAGTTTTGTATTAAAACCTATGCTTGACAAACCCAAACCATTGTCTGTTTTAGCAGCAACTGTACCAGCAACTAGAGTACCATGGTGGCCATTGCCAGACCTATAATCAAGGTGCTGTAGTATTTGTCCATCTAAATCTTCATGATTAACATCACAATTATCATCAGCAATTCCTACAATTATATTTGGATTGCCTGTCGTTAAATTCCAAGTTTGAGGCGCTTTAATTAACTCCATGGCCGTATTTAAACCTGCTATTGAATTTACATAATCATTTGGCTCATAAAGAGGTGTACTATCTTGCGTCAATTCAACATATTCAATTTCATTTCTATTGGATATTGCATTTAGATAAATATTACTATCTAGTGTAACTTTATACACTCTCTGTAAGTACGGTGTAATGCTTGTTGGAAAACCTTTGTCAAAATAGTAGATATTGTAATTATTAAAAAAATTATCCAATTCATTATTACTTAATTTAACCGTGAGAGTTCCATCTGTATTTACAGTACGTTGTATAGGTGTTAAAGAAATATTTTGTTTTGCAACAATATAATAATCTTGCTTATTCTGTCCAAGCATAACTAAATCAATACATATCAAAAAAAAGAAAAAAATAAATGTGTTACAATTAAAGTGGTTGATTATTTTCATAATAATAATGTTATTTATCATAAATTTTTAATAAATATAACTTTTTTTAACATTAAAAATAGTTTTTTATAAATTTATTTATCACGAAAAAAAGAAAAAACCTCTTATTAAGTTATTATGACCCTTATAATATATCTATGCTTTTTCTGTAAATACTTTTCCTTTTTAAACAAAAAAACAATTTTAGAATCTATGTTATTTGTGTTATTTTATGCTTTTGCGATGCAATGTATGAGTACCTTGGCAATTGTAAAACGTGAAACCAACAGCTGGAAATGGCCTATGTGGCAATTATTTGTAATGAGCGGAATTGCTTATGTAGTTGCTTTAGCCGCATATCAACTTTTAAAATAAAAACATTAAAATGCAAACAATTTTAGTTCTTATTACTTTTTCTATAGCAGCAGGATATGTGCTTAGAAAATTTGTGTGGAAACCTATTTTTGAAAGCCGTCAAAGTTCATCAGGAACATTGGATGGGGATAAAACAAAATGTGGGAAACAAGATTGTGGTTGTCATTAGTTTTCCCCTTCTGAAACCAATAAACAATACTCCTCTTTCTCTATGTTATTTTCTGAAGTTGGATAAGGAATTATCTTCTCTGCTGTTAATGTGAATTTATCAGAAGTATATAAAATTTTACTGTCCGATTCATCAGCGTTCGCTTGCCCAAAAATGATTTCTTTTATTGTAGTTTTACCTTTTTCTGAAACCTCAGCTTTAATTTTTATACGACCTGCCCAAACACATTGAACTCCTGTTGGGCATCTGGAATCTTCCATGACTTCAGTAAATTTTATTGAAACACCTTTAAAATTAACCATTTCGCCTAAAGGAATCTTTACAGCAATTGTAGGAACTTCTACAACGCTATTTTGACCTAAGAGTACGGTGGATATTAAAATGAATATTGCAAATATGAATTTTTTCATAATAAAGTATATTTTAGTTTTAAAGATAGTAGAAAAAACAGTGCCAAAAAACAGGAAACCTTTTTAACCTCTGAATAAAAAGAAATCGTCTTTCATATTCTCAATCCTATCGTCTTTATTTGTAATAATATATTCCAACGCAAGATTGGTAAAATCTTTTCCTTTTTCAGTTAGGGATACAATTTTAGCATCTATGGTAATCATGTTATTTTTCAGCGCCAGATCCAATACGGTTTTAGACCTTACTTTTTGCCAATTGATGTGTTCTTGTAAATGATTAATATGGCGTTCTCTTTCTTCCGTATGGTTGTTTAAATGCAATAAAAAGGTAATTAATGAAACTTCCGTGCGTTGCTGTTTATGGCGATATATAACCGAAAGTAACCCCTTACGGGGCGCAAACAAATACACCAATAAAAAGATAACTCCCAGCACTGTCGTCATAGATCCAGATATGGACGCATCTAAACTATGTGCCAACCAATAGCCGCAAATGGCAGAAAACACACCAAAAAAGATGGACAAGCCCATCATTTTCTTTAAATCACTGGTTAATAAATATGCCGTGGCTGCCGGTGCGATCATCAATGCAACGACCAAAATAGCTCCCACAGCATCAAACGCTCCCACCACTGTTATTGAAGAAACAGACATTAACCCATAATGCATCACTATAGGAGAGATCCCCATTGCTGAAGACAAGCCCGCATCAAACGTACTTACTTTTAACTCTTTAAAGAACAAGAATAATAAAACAAGGGAAATCAGCAAAACAATACCCATAACCCACAACGATTTGGGGCCAATATCCATTCCTGACATCAACAATCGATCAAAAGGTGCAAACGCCAGTTCACCCAATAAAACCGCATCTACATCTAAGTGCACGTCATTTGCATTTTTAGCAATTAATATCACCCCAATACTAAATAAAGCGGGAAAGACCAATCCTATTGCTGTATCTTCTTTCACCAAACCTGTTTTCTGAATAAACTCTACCAAAATAACGGTAATGACTCCGGTAAGTGCCGCTAAGAGAATAAGAAGCGGAGAGTTTAGGTCCTGAGTAATAAAAAATCCAATAACAATTCCAGGTAAAATAGCGTGACTAATCGCATCACTGATAAGCGCCATTTTTCGAAGCACTAAAAAGACACCAGGGATTGCACAGGCAATCGCCACAATGGTTGCAATTAGTTGTATTTCAATTTGTGGACTAGTCATTTTTTAGATGTTGGTTGTATAAATTTTTAGCTTCCTCAAAACCTTCAGATGTCATTGCCCATTGCTGTCCGCTTACCGTGATCCATTCTTTCTCTTCCAGTTCACGCAATGTGCCACGGGTAAAACCGTGGAAATTATTTAAAATCCGAACTGCGTGAGGGTGTGAAATATTTTCGTGTGTTTTTGCAATTCCATACATTAGCTGAAGAGTTTTCTTTAACTGAAGATCCCTTCTATTTTGCCTGAAACGTATTTCTCTGAAAAGTAACCCTCTTCCTGGAGAAAAAACAAATGAAAACAATACAAAGACTGTCGCAACCAGCACAATGACGGGTCCTGTAGAAAGATTGTTTTGACTTGCGCTAATGGCCGTTCCAAACACTCCTGAAAAAGCCCCGAATATGGCTGCTAAAAAAACCATTACTCCCAAATTATTGGTCCATTGTCTCGCGGCAGCGGCTGGAGCCAATAGCATAGCACTCATTAAAACAACGCCCACTGTCTGTAAACCCAAAACAATGGCGAGTACAATAAAAAAAGTAATTAAAACATCAATAAATTTAGTGTTGAACCCCAATGTTTTGGTATAATCTGCATCAAAGAGAAGAAGTTTAAATTCTTTCCAGAAGAGAAGTATGATAAATAAAGAAATTCCCGTAACAATAACCATTAAGCGTACATCACTTTCTACCAAGGTTGCGGCCTGTCCGAATAAATATTTATCCAACCCAGCTTGGTTGGCATTGGGTTGCTTCTGAATATAGGTGAGCAATAACATCCCGAATCCAAAAAAGAGTGAAAGAATCAACCCTAAGGCTGTATCGCTTTTTAAGTGTGTCTTGGTAATCATTCCACGAATCCAAAAAGTTCCTATTAAGCCACTCACCAAAGCTCCTAACAATAGAACGTTGGTGTCTTTAGCTCCAGTAATTAAAAAAGCGATGGCTATTCCCGGGAGTGCTGCGTGTGAGATCGCATCTCCTAACAGACTCTGTTTTCGCAATACTGCAAAACTTCCCAACATACCACAAATAGCACCTAATACTGCTGTTCCCAGTGTAATGGTACGAAGCGTATAATCACTCCAAAGTAATTCGAAATATTCGCTTAACTCCATGGATTTTTGAGCTTTATTTATTTACCGCTACTTTATAATTAATTCCGTAGGTCTTAGTTAAATTATCATCGTTGAAAATCTCTTTAACAGGGCCTGTTGCGATTTTTTTTACATTTAAAAATGTAACCCAATCAAAATATTCTGGGACGGTTTGCAAATCGTGATGCACTACCACAACTGTTTTCCCCGCTTTTCGTAGTTCTTTTAATATATTGATAATGGCAATTTCGGTTGTGGCATCTACTCCTTGAAAAGGTTCGTCCATAAAGTAAATTGAAGCATTTTGCACTAACGCACGAGCTAAAAATACACGTTGCTGCTGCCCGCCACTCAACTGACTTATCTGCCTATTTTTAAACGACAGCATACCTACTTTTTCCAACGCTTCAAGTGATGCTTTCTTTTCTTTTTGGCCGGGTCGTTTTACCCATCCTAAACTACCGTAGGTTCCCATCATTACTACATCTACTGCGGTAGTAGGGAAATCCCAGTCTACGCTTCCCTTTTGAGGAACATAGGCAACCAACTTGCGTTGCTTTTTATAGGGTTTACCGTAGATGGTTACGCTCCCTGCGATGGGTTTTATGATTCCTAAAATTGCTTTTATCAAAGTAGATTTTCCGGCACCGTTAGGACCTACAATTGCCATTAATACCCCTTCAGGCACTTCCAGATCGATGTCCCACAAAACGGGTTTGTAGTTATAGGCAACCGTTAAATCATCAACACTAACTGCTAGTTTTTTTTTATTCATAAGCTGTTTGTTTAACGCAACGCTTCCACAATGGTTTTTACGTTATAGGCGAACATCCCAACATAGGTCCCTTCTACACTTCCTGCATTTCCCAAAGCATCACTGTAAAGGGTTCCTCCAATTTTTACTTCGTGTCCTTTGTCGAGTACAGCAGCCTCAAGAGCTTCAATAGTACGTCGTGGCACGGAACTTTCAATAAAAATTGCTTTTACTTTATTTTTAATGATAAAATCTGAAAGTCGTTGCACATCTTGCACTCCTGCTTCCGTAGCGGTAGAAATACCTTGTAATCCCACTACATTAAAGCCGTAAGCTTTTCCGAAGTAATTAAACGCATCATGCGCAGTGACCAAAACTCTTTTTTCTTTCGGAAGACTCTCAATTATTGCTTTAATTTCATTTTCTAGGGTATCGAGCTTTTTCTGAAAAACCAAATTATTCTCTTGATAGTGTTTTGCATTTTTTGCATCTGCTTCCGAAAGTACTTCGGTAACTTTTGTTGCAAATTGTTTGAAAAATTGAATGTTAAACCAAACGTGCGGATCGTAATTTGATGCAAAATACTCAGAGCCAATCAGTTCATTTTTATCTAAAAATTCTCCCAGCCCAATTACTTTTTGCTGTTGCTCTCCCATTTTTTCGAAAACCTCAACTAATTTTCCTTCCAGATGTAAACCGTTGTAAAAAATGACATCGGCTTGATACAGCTTGGCGACATCTCCTTCACTGGCTTTGTACAGATGGGGATCTACACCCGCGCCCATAAGCCCCTCAATATCGATATAATCGCCTCCTATATTCTCGACAAGGTCCGTAATCATCGAGGTAGTAGTAACCACTTGTAATTTCTTCGAACCTTCAGTATTTGAAGTATTATTTTTACAGCTTATAAGGCTGATTATTGCAATTATTAAAAGAATCTTTTTCATTTTCTGTATTAATTTGGAAGTCTAAAACTAATGCCTGTACTTACTAAAATATCCTGCCCTTTTGTAAAGCTTTTCCCTACAGTAGCATCAAGCTGAATATTATTTTTAACTAAATATGTTATTCCTGCATCCCATAAATGATTGGCGTTATTACTTTCAGGGAAGTTACCATACACTTCTGCATACAAACTAATCTTATCTGTTAGATTATAACCGTAAACTAAAGTATATATATATGAAGCATTTGTAGTATCATCAATCCATTCTGCTCCAAAATTATATGCTAAACTAGATTTTTCAGAAATGGTATGTGCAAAGGAAAATCTAAAATCGACCCCTGTTGTTTCAGTTCGAAAATCTTTTGAAGCAATAAATGGAAGATATACATGCCCCAATAAACCAATTTGTGGAAGAATTCCATTTTCATCAACAATTTCAACTTTCATACCGGCCAATAAAGGGGAAAATCCACTTTTGATATTATTTAACTCCTGTGTATTTAAAGAAAAGTGTTCTTCTTCAAAATTTACACCTAATCGCAGTTCAAAATTTTCAAAAAGCCCATAACGGATTAGCGTTGTGTTATAGCCATACGTTACCTCTTTAAAATTATTTTCTTCAAAGGATTCATAAAAAATACCCGTTTCAATTTGAATACTTTTATTAGGTACCGAATTGGGAGATTCTGTCATATCCGGCCGGTCTGTTATAAGTTCTGGAACACTATTTTCTTCTTGAGCTTCCATTCCGAAACAACCTAGAAAAGGGACCAAATAGAATATTTGTTTAATTTTACGTACCATTTTTATAGGGTTTGAATGTATAAGTTTTCCGCTATTTTATGCGAAATAAAAAACTGGTCATTCCCAACTTGGATGATCATAGAACCATCAAAAAATTCTCTTCCTAAAATTTTTATTTTAGTCCCTATACTGATTTTCTTTTTGTCTAAATATTGAAGAAATTCGCCGCTAGATTCTTTTACTCCTACACAAACACCTTGTTGATTTTTTACTAATTCTGAAAGTAATTTCTTTTCGGTACGTTTTACGTTTCCTTGACTATCGGGAATTGGATCACCGTGTGGATCAAAATCGGGATTTCCCAAAAATTTATTCAATCTTGTCACTAATTCATCAGATTGAATATGTTCTAATTGTTCGGCAATTTCATGAACTTCATCCCAATGAAAATTTAATTTTTCAACCAAAAAGACTTCCCAAAGACGATGTTTTCTGATAACATTTGCGGCAATTTTTTTCCCTTCAGGCGTTAATTGTGTTCCTTTATATTTCTTATAAGAAAGAAGGTTCTTTTTAGCGAGCTTTTGTACCATGTCTGTTACTGAAGATGCCTTCGTCTCCATACTTTCTGCAATGGCATTTGTACTCACGGCATCCTTCAATTCAAACTCGAGATGAAAGATGGTTTTAAGATAATTTTCCTCAGCTAATGTAAACATCCGACAAAGGTAAACATTTTTTTATACATGTATGTTTTTTATTTTTAGTCTAGTCTAAAAAAGTGAGTGGATACAGGTATTTTAAATAATTTAAGGATAAAACTTTAACTAAATAAACTAGAAACCTCTTTCCTTCTGAAGCTGTTCATAAGCTTCTTGGACTTTTTGGAATTTTTCTTCAGCACCCTTTTGGTATACTTCATCCATATGTTGCAGTTTGTCTGGATGATATTTTTTTGCCATTTTTCGGTAGGCAGCTTTTACTTCAGCATCTGTAGCAGACCTTTCAATTTCCAAAATTCTATAAGCACTATCCGGGTTTTTAAAGAACATGGCCTTTATGCTTTTAAAATCTTGAGAATACACTCCTAAAAAATCTGATATCCTATTAATTTCATTTACTTCAGCCTCTGAAACATGTCCATCTGAATTTGCTATACTAAAAAGAAAATGCAGTACTTGTAAACGCGACTCATACCTCATACGTTGCCGCAGTAGGGTACAAATTTTTTGAGCAGAAATCTCCCTGCTTTTAATTACTTCATTAAAAACGCGGAACGTAGCATTCGCGCGTTCCTTTCCGTAGGATTGTACAAAATATTTACGCACATAATCCAGTTCGGTTTGACTCACACTTCCATCAGCTTTAATAACCAAAGAAGCTAAAGAAAGTAAGTTCAATTCAAAATCAGCGGGGGAAACCCCTTGTCTCCCGAAAGATGTGTGTACTTTACCTTTAGATCCACTTCTTAAGTAATCAACAAGACTTCCAATTAAAAAACCAAGCATAGCTCCTGGAAATCTATATAAAACATAACCTATAATAGCACCAAACCAACGAATCATATAAATAGTAATTTTTAAATATAAATTGCGACCAAAGATAACCATTTACATCAAAGGAGTTTTATATCTCTTGAACAGTTGTGACCTTAAAATTGGTTATCTTTGCACTAAAATTGTTACTTAATTAAAATTAAAATAGTATGTATCCACCTGAATTAATTAAACCAATGCGTGAAGACCTTACAAGTATAGGGTTTACCGAATTATATACAGAAGATGATGTTGCCAATGCCTTAAAAAAAGAAGGAACAACTTTAGTGGTTGTTAATTCGGTTTGTGGTTGTGCAGCAGCAAATGCACGTCCAGGAGCAAGAATGTCGCTTCAAAATGCAAAAACTCCAGATAATCTAGTTACCGTTTTTGCCGGTGTTGATCGTGAAGCTGTTGATGCAGCAAGAGCTCAAATGGTTCCTTTCCCTCCAAGTTCGCCTTCAATGGCCTTGTTTAAAAATGGGGAATTAGTACATATGTTGGAACGTCATCATATTGAAGGACGTCCTGCCGATATGATTGCAGAAAACTTAAAAGGAGCTTTTAACGAATTTTGTTAATTTCCCCTTCTCTAATCCTCCCCAAAGGAGAGGAAGTTTTTTTAAAATAAAAAGTATCCGTTTTCCTTAATTGGGAAACGGTTTTTTTATTTTTGAGACATCATGAAACAAATTAAGAACATACTTAGTTATCCACTTTCGGTGCTTTTTTACCTTTTTTTTGGTTTAAACCTACTCGTGTTTCATCCTGTTCAATGGGTTTGTTTGCATGGTTTTGGATACCAAGCCCATAAAAAAAGTGTCGATTGTTTTAATTGGGTGATTTTGAGATGTCTTAATTTGGTGGGAACCCGTTTTGAAATGGACATTCGCACCAATATCCCTAATAATGTTCCAATTATTATGGTTGCCAACCATCAAAGTATGTGGGATATCCCTCCTATTATTTGGTATCTTCGGAAATATCATCCAAAATTTATTTCAAAAATAGAATTAGGAAAAGGGATTCCTTCTATTTCCTTTAATTTGAAATACGGCGGTTCTATTTTGATTGACCGAAAAAACCCACGCCAGGCTTTAACAGAAATGATCAAGTTTTCAAAATATCTTGTTCAGTTTAATAGAAGTGGTGTTATTTTTCCTGAAGGAACCCGAAGTAAAAATGGCGTACCTAAACCATTTATGAAAAAAGGTCTGGAAACTCTTTTCAAAAAAGCTCCTGAAGCTTATGTTTTGCCAATTACAATCAACAATTCCTGGAAATTACAGCAATTTGGTATGTTTCCTCTTCCTGTAGGGATTAAGCTAAAATTTATAATACATCCAGCCATTAAAGTTTCTGATTTTGAAACAAATGAACTTATTGACAAGGTTGAGAATCAAATAAAATCGCATATAATTGTCTAATGATAAAATCGCATACCCAAATAATAGACAATACAATTTCGTTTGTAAAATCGGAATTAAAAGATGCCGAAGGAGGTCATGATTGGTTTCATGTTGAACGGGTCTATAAAAATGCGCTACTTATCTCTGAGTCTAAAAATGCTGATACCTTAATTATTGCTCTAGGAGCATTGTTACATGATATTGCAGATTCAAAATTCCACAATGGCGATGAGAACATTGGCCCGCAAAAAGCAAGAGATTTTCTTACCCATCAAAAGGTTTCACAGGAAATTATTGATCACGTTGTTAAAATAATCCAGAATATTTCCTTTAAAGGCGGAAATAAAACACAGCAATTTCATTCAAAAGAATTAGATATAGTTCAAGATGCAGGTCGTTTGGATGCATTGGGAGCCATTGGTATTGCAAGGACCTTTAATTACGGCGGATTTAAAAACCGCCCGTTATTTGATACTTCAATCAAGCCAAAATTAGATATGACTCCTTCAGAATACAAAATATCAAATACCCCTACGCTTAATCATTTTTACGAAAAATTATTACTCCTAAAAGATAGAATGAACACCGAAAGCGGAAAACGTATCGCTGCTGAAAGACATTTATTTATGGAAAAATTCCTTGAGCAATTTTATGAGGAATGGTATGGAAAGAAATAAAATGTATCTAAAACAATTTCATCTGCGGATCCTTTAATTGTAGATAATGAGAGGCCTCTAAAGGAGCTAAATTACGATTTTTCAGGTATTTTTTCTTAGCGATCTCCATCGTATTTTTTACTTGTGTTGCAATAGTACCTTCTCCTCGCATTCGTCTTCCCCAATTACTATCGTTTAAATTTCCGGCGTGACATTCAGCAATCTGATTTAAAATTCGTTCTGCCCTGTCAGGGATTGTTTTATAGGCCCAATCTTTAAATATTTCTGCTATTTGTCCATTAAGACGCACAATGGTGTAACTCACATCTCTTGCGCCAAGGTCTGCTACTTTTTTTACCAAAGGAAGAATTTCATGACTATTTAATGACGGTATAATGGGTGCCATCATAACCCGAACAGGTATGTTATTTGCCGAAAGTATTTCAACTGCTTTTAGTCGTTGTTTTATAGTTGCTGTTCTAGGTTCCAGCAAACGGCGTGTTTCTTCTGAAAGGGATGTGATAGAAATATTCACCGAAATGATATTTAAAGCCGCCATTTCTTTAAGAATATCAAGATCCCGAAGAATCAAGGAGTTCTTTGTAATAATTCCGGTGGGATGTTTCCATTTTAGCATTACTTCTAGGCATTGCCGAGTGATTTCCAGTTTGCGTTCAATAGGCTGATAACAATCTGTATTTCCTGAAAAAATAATGGGTTCGGGTTGCCAAGATTTACTTTTTAGTTTTTCCTCAAGCAATTGTGGGGCTTTCTTTTTTACTAAAATAGTCCGTTCAAAATCCAAACCTGCTCCATACCCCCAATATTGGTGACTGTTACGCGCGTAGCAATAAACACAACCATGCTCACAGCCTTGGTAGGGGTTTGCAGAATAACCCATCCCCACATCGGGACTGTCAACTTTATTTACAAAGGTCTTTGGAAAAACATCAATATACTTTGTTTTATTAGCATCGGCTTCTTCTCCTTCAGCTTCGCAGTAATTTAAAAAATCATCACGAAGTTCATGACTCAGTTCAAAAAACCGGTTATGAACATTTTTTTGTGCACCTCTGCCTTTGATTGTGTTTTCAGACATAAAAAAACTTTGAGAAAGTAATTCCTCAAAGTTAATTTATAATTTGGAAATACTCCAATATTGTTTGGATTAATTCCTTTATTTATTCTAGAGCACTTTTATATGCCTCTTTTCCACCTACCACTGGAATTGTAATTTTCGTTTCATCAAGGTCGACCGTAAGCTTTGTCCCCGGCTCTGGCAGGAGTGTGAATTGATTATCACTGGAGAAAATAACAAGTCCAATTTGTTGTCCGGCTGGAATTACCTGATCGTCCGGAATAAGATAGAAACTCATTTCATAGAATTTACCCGGTTTAAGTGGTTCGCTTTCTGAAATTGACTTGTAGTTTTGTGGATCGGCCCAACCTCGGGTTATAATATTGGCGGTGGGTTTTGCATTCTTTTCTTTATCCCAGGGTAAAGAAACCATCCAAACTGAAAGATTTGCAGCGGGTTTACTACTTGATAATTTAATTTTCATTTTTGATAGACCAGAAAGATGAACGTCTTTTGTAAAAACGGGAGTTACAAATAGTAATCTATGGTCACTGTTGGGAAGTTGTGCCAATGAATCACCTGAGAGTGTATAATCATCTATCAAAGTTTCTTTTCCTTGTTTTTTTGTCTTTTCCGTGGTTAACCTGCCTGTATTTGGAGCGCCCTTTTGTAAGTGTAAAGTAACATCATCGGCGTCTGGATTTGGGTAATCTTTGTAAGGTGTTGGTTTATCTCTTTCGTCGTTTTCTCTAACAATCCAAGCTTTAGGTCCACTTTCAACATTATTTTGAATCCCGAATAGATACCTTGTAAACCATCGGTTCATCATCGAAAATGGAGGCGGACCGCCATGACCATATTGGTGATAGTAAATTTTTACAGGAAGTACTTTTTCTTCCGCAGCCTTATAAATCCGGTAGCTATGTTCTGGCATTACGTTCCAGTCATTAAAACCATGCGACATAAACAAAGCGGCTTTCATAGGCTTCATATCATTCAAATAATCACGCCCTGCCCAAAAATCATTATAATCTCCTGTTAAACGGTCTATGCCTTCCTTAATTTCTTTATCGCGAAAGGTAGCATTACCGTATGCTCTTTTTGATTCGTCTCCACTATTAATAAAATCGTAAAGCACATCTACATCTTCACCCAAGTATCCGCCGGGCGAACGTACAAGTCCGTTTGATCTGTAATAATGGTAATAAGAAGTGTTTGGCGCAATGGGAATTATAGCTTCTAATCCGTCAACTCCAGTTGTTGCAGCGGCAAGTGGAATAGTACCATTATATGAGGTTCCTGTCATTCCTACTTTTCCTGTCGTCCAATATGCTTTTACTTCTTCATTTCCGTCTGGTGTTGTATATCCTTTTGCTCTTCCATTAAGCCAATCGATTACTGCTTTGGGAGCTAATGATTCATTGTCGCCGCCAACGGTTGGTGAACCTTGCGAAAGTCCCGTACCAGGAGAAGAAGAATGTACTACGATATATCCTCTTGGAACCCAAGTACGCACTTGGGAATTTGAAATAATTGGTCGCTCGCCTCTTCGTGTTACCGATGGATGAACGATTTCCTTTTCAGTTGCTCCCAATTCGTGATGTACGTCGTGAAAAGCACCTTCAACCTCGGGTGCAACTCCCGCAAAATACGGACTGGATTCATAAACAACCGGTAGTTTTAAACCTTCCGTTTCGGTTTGTTTTTGTCTTGTAACATCCACATGCATTCTATCGGGTTTGTTATCCCCGTCTGTATCAAAAGTAGTTTCAACCCAAAGGTCTTCTCGAATCCAATCTTGTGGATCTTCAAAAGCAGTAACTATTTGTGCTTCGCCATCTTTAAAAATGGGAACTGTTTTTTCTTGTGCACTTACAGCAAATGCAAATACCAAAATGGTAATCGATAGAATGTATCTTTTCATAATATTTTGAATTTATTTCCCTGGAAAGTTAGCTTTCCTTTTTTCCAAAAATGCTTTAGTTCCTTCTTTAAAATCGGCGGTTCCGAAACATTTTCCGAATTCTGTAATTTCTGTTTCAAAACCATTTTCCCCATCTTCATAATTTGCATTAATGGCTGCTATAGCGGAAGCAATTGCCACAGAGGAATTATTCATAATCTTATTTGCAATCTTTTCAGAAAATTCCATCAACTCTTCTTGGGTAACCACATGATTTACCAAACCATACTGAAGTGCTTGATTGGCATCTATCATTCCAGCTGTCATTATCATTTCCATAGCACGACCTCTGCCCACTAGTTGGGGTAATCGTTGGGTGCCGCCATATCCGGGAATAACGCCTAAGGAAACCTCAGGAAGTCCCATTTTTGCATTTTCACTGGCAATCCTAAAGTGTGCTGCCATTGCCAATTCTAATCCACCGCCTAACGCAAATCCATTTACAACTGCAATTACCGGCGTAGATAAGTTTGCCACAAAATCGAATAGAATTGCCTGCCCTTGTCCTGCCAGGTCTTCCCCTTCAGTAACTGAAAAGTCTACAAACTCACTAATATCGGCTCCTGCTACAAAGGCTTTTTCTCCACTACCCGTAATTAAAATCACTTTAATTTTTTTATCCTCATCTGCTTTTTTAAATGCTCTGTGTAATTCCTTTATCGTCTCACGGTTTAAAGCATTTAGCTTTTTGGGTCGGTTTATTGTGATGGTTGCAATTCCATTATTTTTTTCAAAAAGAATATTATTGTACATAATTGTGGGGGTTTCTATTACCAAGATTAAACTGAAAATACTAAGGTATAAAAATACTTACAGAACTTTGGGAAAGCGCACTGTAAATTCAGCACCTTCCCCATAAATAGATTTCATAGTAATGCTTCCATGGTAAGCTTCAACGATATTTTTAACCATAGCCAATCCCAATCCCATACCACTGGATTTGGTTGTGAATTTAGGTTCGAAGATCTTTTCCTTATTCTCTTCTAAAACTCCAATACCATTATCTACAACACGTATAAGAGCCAATCCGTTTTCTGAAAGTACGTGTACTTCAATACGTGGATCGGGGGTTTTCTTTTGATCTATAGCCTGAATACTGTTTTTAATAAGGTTGGTAACAACACGAATAAGTTGTGTGCGATCAAATTTTACGGTTAATGCATTTTCTTCCGAAAAGAAATAAATATAATCTTCATTAAAAATATCGAGGGCCAGTTTTGTTATTTTTACCAGTTTTAATGTTTCATCTTGCTGTGCCGGCATTTTGGCATAGTTTGAAAACGCAGAAGCAATAGAACTCATAGTGTCTATTTGCTGAATAAGACTGTTGCTGTATTCTTTTAATTTTTTATCAATATTAGGGTCTTGAGCATCAAATTTTCGCTCAAAGCTTTGCACGGTCAACCGCATGGGTGTCAGCGGATTTTTAATCTCGTGGGCTACTTGTTTTGCCATTTCACGCCATGCAGCTTCCCGTTCATTTGTTGCAAGTTGGGCAGCGCTACTTTCCAGCTCATCTATCATTCCATTATAAGCGTTTATTAAGGTAGATATTTCTTGTGGAGGGTGTTGGACAATTATTTTTTTATTGCGTTTATCAAGCCGTGTATCGGTGATCTTTTCACTAATATTATTTAAAGAACTTGTAATATATTTAGAGAGGAAATACGCTAAAGCAATCGCGATTAATAGCATTAAAAAATAGGCCATTGCAAGACGGGAAAGGCTTTCCTTCAATTCTTTTTTTATAAACCCATCATCTTCTATATATGGTAAATTTAAGATGGCAAGGGGTTTAAAATAGTTATCGGTAATGTAAGTGTAAGAAGATTGATATTCTTGTCCGCCTTCTTCAAATTCCTCTACAAACGTTTTATTTGAAGAATTTTCTAAAGCTTTTAACGCATAGGGAGGAATCTTACTTTTTGAAACATCTTTTACAAATGATGCTTTTGAAGATTTTAAAAGATTACCATCAAGATCATAAAAATAAATTTCAAGATTATGGATTGCTTTTAATTCGTAAATTTTTTCTTTAAAAATTAAAGGAATATTCTCTGTGTCAACCGGGTAGGTGGTGTTTTTTAATACGTAATTTATATTTTCACGAATATTGGTTTCCTTTCTTTCAAGGCGTTCACGGTGATAATCTACAGCTTCTTCGCGATATTGATATACCGTTACTGCCGCAATTAAAATAGAGGCACCCAGCACTAATAGTAACATCGAAAGAAAGATACGGGAGCGAAGGGATTGTTGAAAAAACTTCATGAATATTGTTTACATGGAAAAGATAACAATAATTACACCATTTTAGAATAATTTACAATTCAGAATTTCTTTCGCGCAGCCTTTTATAGAATTTATAGCCTAACATTAATAGAATTGATAACACAATAATACCCACTACGCCATAGATCCAGTTCACGGCATTTTTTAGGATTACGAGAAAAACTACTGCAAATAAAATAATGGTTGCACCTTCATTGAACAAGCGCATAAAGTTTGAAGAATGTTTTACCACATCGTTTTGTAGTTGTTTAAAAATATGATGACATTTAAAATGATAAACAATAAGCAACACCACAAAAACTAACTTTACGTGCATCCAACTTTGTTGTAACCATTCCGGGACCATTATAACAAGTACAATTCCAAAGAGTAAGGCAAGCACCATAGAAGGCCAGGTGATAATATACCACAACCTTTTGGCCATCATTTTTAATTGTTCTCCTATAATTTCTTTTTCAGGGGAAGGTTTTTGAGAAGCTTCTATTTGATAAACAAACAGCCGTACAATATAAAACAGCCCCGCAAACCAAGTGATGATAAAAATAAGGTGAACTGATTTTATATACGGATAATATTCTGCCATGAGTTACTCAGTTTCTTCAGAAAAACTTCGCCAAAGATACCTAATTAATCAAACATACATTACCAAGCAGAAGTTGCTTCAACTTATTTTTTTACAAACTTTCTTGTGGTGCTTCCTTGGGGAGATTCAATTTTCAGAAAGTACATTCCCGCTTTTAAACTGGAAACATTTATTTCATTATAATCAAAGACTGCAAGGTAAATTACCCTCCCATTAATATCCATTATTGAAACAGAATTTAAAGAAGTATTCGAAGATTGTATATGCAGTTTGTCGGTTGCTGGATTGGGATAGACTTTAAATGTAAACAGGGTGTTGTTCTTTACACCTAAAATAGTAAAATTTTCGTACCAAGCTATTTTATTATCATTTTGTGATGCAGATAAAACATCCAAATCGCCATCATTATCAATATCGGCGGCAAATACACTTCGCGCCGAAACGGCATCGGTAGTTATGATAATTTGCTCACTAAAATTACCCAACCCATCAATGTTTTCATACCAAGCTATTTTATTATCGATGCTAGAGGCAGATAACACATCATTATCACTATCGTTATCCAAATCTGCTGCAAATACAGCATAGGCAAAATCAGCTTGTGAGGTAATTATTTGTTCTGTGCCATAAGTGCCAAGCCCATCTGTATTTTTATACCAAGAAATCATATCGTTGCCTGGGGAGGCACATACAATATCCAGATCATTGTCCCCATCCAAATCTATGGCAAAAACCGATATTTTGGCGAGATCGGTTGTAGCTATTATATGGGGTTCGCCAAAATCACCTTCCCCGTTAAGGTTTTCGAACCAAGAGAGAATAACATCCCCGGAAGAACTTGCAACTATATCCAAATCACCATCCCCATCTAAATCTCCCGCAAAGATAGACCTACCGTTATTGGCTGTGGTGGTAATAATTTGTTTATTGCCAAAATTACCATTCCCATCTAAATTTTCATACCAAGCAACTACATTGTCCAAATCAGATGTGCCCACTATGTCCATATCACCATCACCATCTATATCTGCTGCTAATGCATAAAATGAACCGTCAGCTGTCGTACTTATATTCTGTTGCGCTCCAAAATTCCCTTCCCCGTCCAGGTTTTCAAACCAAACAACTAAGTCCTCGGTATAGGAAATGGAAATAACATCCATATCGCCATCCCCATCAAGATCGGCTGCATAAGCATATCTTGGTTCATCCAATGAGAAAATAATGTTTTCGGCATTGAAGTTCCCCAAGCCATCAATATTCCGGTACCAAGAGATTTTATCGTTGAATAAGGAAGCAGTAACTACATCTATTTTTCCGTCATTATCAAAATCTGCTGCAAATACCGATTGGGCCCCCAAGGATTGATCTGTAATAAGCTGTTGTTCACCAAATTGTGCATAAGCCACCGTTATTGTGATAATAAAAATCAATGATAGGTATTGCTTAGCCATAGAGGATTACTTTTTTTAAACCATTTTAAAATTAAAAGCTCAAAGAAGGTTGATTTTTATTTTTAATCATTTTGTTTTTGGATAACGGTCTCATGTGTACTGCCATCATGGTAATTTTTTTCTATTTTATAAAGCCCTGCGGGGAGATTATCAATCAAATATTCATTATTAATAGCTAAAGAATCCTTGGGTGTTATAGTAACATTGGCATTTAAAACCCCATCGTTAAACTTTGTCACACTACCGTCTTTGGCCCAGCGATTATTGTTGTCGTAACATCGACGGGGAAAATTGGTTTGACCAGTACATCTTGGCAAATCTATAAGAATGGCTGAGTGGTTTGGGTGAACTATAGAAGCAAAATCAGTTTCATATTTAGATACCCCAAAAATTGTATTATGAGTCCATGAAAATGAAGTATCACTATAATCAGAAGGCTCCGGATAATCACAACAGCAAGGTACAAAACGATAGTTAAATCCAGGTTGAAAACGGGGAGGTTTGTAGTTGGGGGGTAAAGGACCAATAACATAGTAATCACCTGCATAAGGTTCATACAAAGATGCTAATGTTGTTAAAGCATTATCATAATAGCCTGATTCAATTTGTTCCCTTGCCCTAATACCTTGCCCTGGTGTAATAACTGGTTGTATACATTCATATGCATTACCCATAAGATTAATTACATCTTGGGGGCTAATAACATACGAGTCTCCTACATTATCTGTTTCATTCCCAGTATATTCACAGTCTGCAATATTTGGATAACATTGGCAAGTAGAATCATAAAAGCCTTTATTAGCTGCGGTATCCACCACTTTATCCCCAGCATAATCGGCATTAAAATTGGGGTCATTAACATCCCTTGTTGCATGTTCAGACGTAGATCTAGTATGATGAAAGCTTAAATTATGACCTAACTCATGGGATAATGTTTCAAATGTTAAACGACTAAATTTAACCGCACAATTTAAACCAGGCCGAAAGGCAGAGCCCCCATAGGGAGCTCCATGAAAAACATAGACATTAAAAGCATTTGTCATGTTATATCCATTATTAGTAGCATAATTCGTTATAGTGCCAAGAGAATCACCCCCATTTTCTAAATTATAAAAACCATTAGGATCCAAATCCGGTTCACCATCATTATCCACATCTCCCCAATATGTTACTGGACTATTAAAGTGTTCGTATCCCCTGTATTTAAATATAATTCCATATTCATTATATAATATATTTAAATTTGCCAGTCCTTGTAAAACATTATTTTCAACATCGGTATATTCGTTGGTCCCATCGGGTTTATTAATTATCCAGAATTTAATATTTAAAACCACCGGATCACAATTGTTAAATTTATTCATATCTGTCGAATGACTAAATATTCCAGATGGCCCTGAAGTTGTGTTTACAACTTCACAGTAGGAATCGGAGGTTGTTTGAGAGAGTGCATAATTTGCCAAAAAAATAATAAAATAATAGAAATTGCCTGCGTTTTCATAATATATTTGATTATAGTTATCGCCTACTTCTCTTTTAAGGTGTGTTTTTCGGCCTATTTCCCACCATAACTTGAGTTGTGTCTATCATGATATATTGTTGGTTTGGGAAGAGTAGTAAATATAAAAATTAAACAAGGGTGAAGTATTTGATTTAAAGTTGAATAAACAAATTTTAAAAATGTACCTTTTTGTTTAATTATTACTGATATCGATATTTATATAATGCTTTTGATTTAACACTGAAAAAGAATTAAAATCTTATTGTGAGGATTGTATATAATACCAAGAAATTATTTTCCTAGCATTAAAAGATCATTAACTACTACTTCAGTAATATATCTTTTTTCTCCCTCTTTGTCTTCATAACTTCTCGAAGTCAATTTAACTCCTATGTTTTCGAATGTAAGGGTATCATCATTAAATATTACATTAGCAAACAAAACGTTTAAAATACCATTGGCATTCATACTATATTCGCTTCCGTCATCTACAAAAATTATACTAGAATTTGCGCCGTTTGGTGTATAATAGGTATTATTATTTACCTCCAAATATTTTAAATTAAAGATTTCATCTATTAATCCGTCAGGTTGTGCGAAGGTATTTTGAAGGGCAAAAATAAGGGTAATACAAAGTAGAAGTTTTTTCATAACCCACAGTTTAGTAACTAAATATACTAAATTTTGAGTTACTCTCTGAGGGTTTTCCGCACTTCCCTGTTTAAATAATAGCCTGTAACAATCGTTGAAAGCACATCGGCAATGGGGAAAGATATCCAAACACCCCATACCCCAAAGAATTGTGGCAAGATTAAAACCAAAGGAATTAAAAAGAATCCTTGTTTTGTTAAACTTAGCATTAAAGCTGGAAAAGCCTTTCCAATAGCCTGAAAATACGAAGTTCCTATTAATTGTATTGCGATAACAGGGGTTGCCGCAAACACCCATCGTAATGCCGAAGGGGTCCTTTCCAGTATCTCTTTATTGTGGGCAATGGCATTTACATCAGAAGCTTTAGCATTACTTATAAATATGGAAACTATATCCGTAGGGAAAATCATAATAACCGCAAAGATCACCAAAGCGATACCTCCAGAATACATGATCGAGGTATTGATAGATTCTCGAACCCGTTGATATAAGCCCGCGCCGTAATTATATCCTGCAATAGGTAAAAACCCTTGGTTTACACCAATCACTGGAAATAAAGCAAACATCAACATTCGGCTTATAATCCCGTACGAAGCCACATCGAGCGCGTCTCCTTGGGTGATTAGAACATTGTTCAGTAAAATAGTTAAAACACTAATAGTTGCCTGCCTTGCAAGGGTAACAAAACTAAGGCTGCTTATTTCGGTTACAATTCTTTTTTGAAGTTTTAAACAGCCGGCGTGAATACGCAGTTCGCTTTTAAAAACAAAGAACCACAGTATAAAAACAAAGCAAAAGGCATAGGAAATAAAGGTAGCCCAAGCGGCACCTTCCATTCCAAAATCGAAAATATTAATAAGGATATAATCCATAAAAATATTGGCGATTGCCGGCAGCATCATAGAATACATGGCAAATTTCGGCTTCCCTTCAGCTCTAATTACATTGTTTCCCATCATACACATAGATAGCATGACAATACCATACATGACAATACGGTAATACGTTAGCGCTAGCTCCTTAAAGGATTCGTCGGCCCCAAAGAATTCAATTAAATAATCCTGAAAAATAAGCCCTAATACGGCTAATAGACCTGAGGTTAAAAAGGTAAGTGTTATCTGATTTCCAAAAACTTTTAGAGCTTTTTCATCATCGCCAGAGCCTAACGCTCGTGATAAAACGGAACTCCCCCCAATTCCCACCGATAACCCTATAGCACCTATAAAAAAAGTAACTGGAATAACCACGGTGATCGCTGAGATCGCCAAGGGACCTATCCATCTCCCTACAAAAATAGTGTCCACTATCATATTAAGTGACATCACTAAAATTCCGATAGAAGCAGGTACCGCTTGTCTAACTAGAAGTTTGCTAATTGGGTCGGTGCCCAGAGTGTTAGATTTTTTTCCTTTGGCCATTTTAAAATTTATGCAATTGCTGTTTTTGCATCCACGATTCGCCATGCATCTATCCATCCTGTAACTACCTCAGCCCAATCGTCGCGATCGTTTAAACAAGGAATAGTCGTAAACTCTTTCCCGCCTACTTCGTGAAATATCTCGGCTCCTTCCATGGCTATTTCTTCCAAGGTTTCTAAGCAATCACTCACAAATGCTGGGGTAACTATTGCCATTTTTTTAGTTCCTGCCAAGCCCATACGTTCAATGGTACGATCGGTGTAGGGTTGTAACCACGGGTCAAAACCCAATCGTGACTGAAAGGACGTAGAGTACGTTCCTTCTTTTAACTTCAGTTTTTCAGCAACCAAACGTGTGGTTTTTAAACATTGATGGCGATAGCAAAACTGGTGTGCAGGCGAAGCCGTTACACAACAACTGTTATCTATCTGGCAATGGCCATTGGTAATATCACTTTTGCGGATATGCCTTTCAGGCACCCCGTGATAACTAAATAAAATATGCTCGTAATCGAGATCTTTAAGACTTTCGGAAATACTTTTTGAAAGCACCTCTATATATTCGGGTTTGTGGTAAAATGCCGGAAGCGAACTAATTTCAAGCTGTGGGAAAAATTGGTCTTTAAGTTTTTCAATAGCAACTTCAATAGTTTCGGTAGTAGCCATGGCAAACTGAGGATATAACGGAATTACCATAACCTCATCTACCCCTTTAGCCACCAATTCCTCAAGACCTTTTTTTAAAGTCATACTGCCGTAGCGCATCGCTAAAGCCACCGGAACAGTGGTTTTTTGTTGTATTTTTTTCTGAAGTCTTTCTGAAAGTACAATCAAAGGAGAACCTTCTTCCCACCATATACGTTGATAAGCCTCTGCCGATTTTTTAGGTCGGGTATTTAAGATAATGCCCCGCACCAATAAAATACGTGCCCATTTGGGCACATCGATCACTCGCGGATCCATCAAGAATTCATCGAGGTATTTTTTAACATCTTTAGGGTTGGTACTATCAGGCGAACCAAGGTTTACAAGGAGAACTCCTTTCATGTATAGCAATTTTTAAAAAACAAAATTACGCTATTAATGGGGAATGCTCAAAATACAGCTGCTATTTATAATTATAGGAGTATTGAAAATACTTATGTGGGGGTTCGACTTTTATTTTATCCTGAGCCTGCCGAAGGGCTCACCCTGACATTCTACTTGCCCCGAGCATTTCGACACTTAGACTAGCTCAGTGCGGCGCTTCGCTCAATATAAACTTCGTCGAAGAGTTGGACGAGCAAAAAAAGAATAGAAATAAAAAAAATCTAAAACTATTGTTTACAAATGTACTTCAAATCATGCGATTGCTTCGCTTCGCTCGCAAAGACGGGATCTCGGTACTAATTCCATATCACGTTGCTCTTGGAATTCACTCGACCTGACATTGAGGTCTTCAGTTTAAAGCTTTATAAACTTAAACTCATTAAAAACTTTTTAGGCGTTGTTCCGAATTTCTTTTTAAATGCGGCGATAAAATGGCTTGAGGTACTGTAGCCAACTTTAAGGCCTACTTCGTTTACATTATGTGAGCCGGTAGCTAATAATTGACGCGCTACTTCCATTTTGTAATCGAATAAAAAGCTAAAAACCGAGTCGCCATAGATTTGTTTAAACCCTTCTTTTAAGCGGTTTATAGGAAGTTTGATTTCGTCTGCCAGTTCTTGTAAGGTGGGCGGTTCGGCCATTCGTGAAATAATTATTTGCTTGGCCTTTTTAATTTTTGCTACATTTTCTTCGTCCACTAAAAAAGGGCATTGTTCAATATCTGCATCTGCCGGGCGATTAAAATATAAACTCAATAATTCATAAGCCTTTCCTTTAAAATATAGCGGTTTTATGGAAGCATGCAGGTTGTAGTTCATCAACTGATTTAAAACAATAGCCATGGAAGGCGTAATATGGGCATCTTTATAATACTTTCGTTCTTTGTTTTCATCACTTAAAAACGTAATATAATTGGCCTCTGTTGAAAATAAACTGTGAAATTTTTTAATGGGTAGCATTACCGAAATCACCCAAGAATGAGCATTTACAGTTAAGTTTAAGGGTAGGTCTCGTTTCGGATTGTACAATAACAATGAATTTTCTTCCCGAAGGGGCAGTACATAGTTTCCTTCATTAAAATGAAAGCTCGCACTCCCTTTTATACAAAAATGAAATTGAATGAAATGCGAACTTACTTCCCGTACAAACGACTGAATATCATTTGTTTCGTTATTAAATTTTAAAATAAAAAAACCTTCTTCAATAAGGGTTTCTTCATAAAAGCTTTGAGCGACATTTTTTTCAATTTCCATAAAACTGGAGCATTATATTATTTAGATTTATTCTAAATTGGCGTGAGTAAAATATTCTTTGAAGCATCTAAATTACTGCATTTAGAGAAGATATTCTTCTATTTTAAAAGAAAATTAACACCTAGCGACACAAATGATACCGCTGGCGTTACTTTTTAAATATAAGTCCTCTTACTTTTGTCGAGTCTTTTTATGAAACACGACAGCAATTTACATTTTTCGTCTTCTTCGGAAGAAAATTTTTACGCTATTGGCTTAAACTATAAAAAAGCCGATGCCGAAATACGTGGTAATTTTAGTATAGACGACCTCGCGCAAAAAAATATTTTAGCACATGCCCAAGATGAAGGGGTATCTTCCTTAAGTATTATTTCTACGTGTAATCGCACCGAATTATACGGTTTTGCAAAGCACTCTTTTCAATTAATTAAACTTCTTTGTGAGCACACGAATGGAACAGCGGAAGAGTTTAAAAAAGTAGCCTATATTCATAAAAACCAAAAGGCGGTCTCTCATCTTTTTACAGTGGGAACAGGTCTCGACAGTCAGATTTTAGGAGATTTTGAAATTATAAGTCAGTTGCGAAGTAGTTTTAAACGTTCTAAAAAAATAGGAATGATAAATCCTTTTATGGAACGGTTAATCAATGCAGTGATACAGGCCAGTAAAAAAATCAAGAATCAAACCGAAATATCTACCGGGGCAACTTCGGTGAGTTTTGCAGCAGTACAATATATAATGGCTCGTGTTCCGTATGTATCTGAAAAAAGTATTTTACTCTTCGGAACAGGAAAAATAGGAAGAAATACCTGCGAAAATTTAATAAAACACACCAAAAATGAGCATATAACGCTTATTAACAGAACTAAAGATAAAGCTGAGAAAATAGCTGGGAAATTTAATCTGTTGGTAAAAGACTACGCCGATATCCAATGTGAAATTGCACAAGCTGATATTATGATCGTGGCTACAGGAGCGCAACAACCTACCATTTCAAAAGAACTTTTATACCTTAAAAAGCCTTTGCTTATCCTGGATCTTTCCATTCCAAAAAATGTTTCAATAAACGTTACCGAAAATAAATTTGTAACCTTGGTGCATTTGGATGAACTTTCAGTAGTCACCGACCAAACATTGGCGCGTCGAGCTTCTCAAATTCCCTTGGCTAAAGAGATAATTAAAGAGGTGGAAAATGAATTTAATACATGGGCAAATAACAGAAAATTTGCACCTACCATTAAAGCGCTAAAATCGAAACTCGCGGAAATTAAAGCCGGAGAAATTGATTATCAACGTAAAAAAATCAATGGTTTCAATGAAGCACAGGCCGAAATTATTAGTGACCGACTTATTCAGAAGATTACCACACATTTTGCAAATCATTTAAAGAACGATGCTCTTTCTACAGATGAAAGTGTTGCATTAATTAATAAAGTTTTTCAACTTCAGAATCTTGACTAAAGTAATAAGAATTGGAACCCGGGATAGTGAGCTTGCTCTTTGGCAGGCCAATACTGTAAAAGAAAAGATCGAGGATTTAGGCTATAAAACTGAATTAGTTTCAGTAAAATCCACCGGCGACTTAATTCTGGATAAACCTTTGTATGAACTTGGTATTACTGGAATTTTTACGAAAACCCTGGATGTTGCCATGCTTAATGGAACGGTTGATATTGCTGTACACAGTATGAAAGATGTACCTACACTTTTACCTCAAGGAATTGTACAAACTGCGGTTTTAAAAAGAGCTTCTTCTGAAGATATTTTAGTTACAAATACCGAAATAGATTACGAAAAATACTTCGACAAGCTCAGTACATCGCCTTGTACAATTGCCACCGGAAGTTTACGCAGAAAAGCCCAATGGTTACACAGATATCCGCATCATACCATAGTAGATTTACGCGGAAATGTGAATACCCGTCTACAAAAATTAAAAGATAACAATTGGCAAGGTGCTATTTTTGCCAAAGCAGGTTTAGAACGATTACGTTTTTTACACAGCACAAAAATAAAAAGCCCTTCCTTCGGAGGGGCTGGGGAGACGCTGGACTGGATGATTCCCGCACCCGCACAAGGGGCTATGGTGGTGGTTGCGTTAGAAAATGACTCCTTTTGTAAAGAAGTTACTTCAAAGTTAAACCATAAAAATTCAGATATCTGTACGCATGTTGAAAGGGAGTTTTTAAAAACACTTGAAGGAGGATGTACTGCACCCATAGGGGCTTTAGCTATAATTATTAATGATGTAATTCAGTTTAAAGGCGTTTTGTTTTCTTTGGACGGAAATAAAAAAATTGAAATTGAACGGTCGATTTCAATAAACAACTATCCCTCTTTCGGTAAAAAATGTGCGCAACAAGTTTTAGAAAATGGAGGTAAGGAGTTGATGCAACATATTAAAAGGCAGTTTGATAAATAGTATCTCATTCTATGAAAAGGATCTTGTGTACCAAAAAACTGAGCCGCTCTCAAAAAGAATTACTCTTGAATGCCGGTGCTTTTTCTTTAGAGGAATACAATGCAATTCAAATTCATACTGTCCCTTTTGAAGTTCCTGTTCTTATCGAGAATGCCATTTTTACAAGTCAGAATGCTGTTTGTTCAATTCAGAATTCAGAATTTAGAATTCAGAATTGCTTCTGTGTCGGTAAAAAAACAAAATCACTTTTAGAAGGAAATGGTCAAAAAGTGATTAAAATGACGGAATATGGATCAAAATTAGCTGATTTTATAGTAAAATACCATAAAAACGAGACTTTTTACTTTTTTTGTGGCAATCGAAGAAAAGATGATATCCCATCAATATTGAAAAATGCTAAAATTGAGCTTTTTGAAGTGAAAACATATAAAACTACCTTGAATAAGGTGAAATTTGATCAAAAAATCGACGGAATCCTCTTTTTTAGTCCAAGTGGGGTGGAGAGTTTTACATCAGAAAATAAATTAGAAAATGCTTTTGCTTTTTGTATTGGAAATACCACGGCTGCGGAAGCAAAAAAACATACACAAAATGTAATTGTTTCAAATGAAACGACTATAGAAAGCACAATTTTAAAAGCTATAGAAACATTAAAAAATTATGATTAAAAACGATTTATTCCTAAAAGCACTTCGCGGCGAAACAGTAGAACGCCCCCCGGTTTGGATGATGCGCCAAGCAGGGCGTTACCTACCCGAATTTCAGGAAATAAAAGCGAAATACGATTTTTTCACCCGTTGCCAAACCCCCGAATTGGCAAGTGAAATTACAGTCCAACCCATTCGAAGATACGGTATGGATGCCGCAATATTGTTCAGCGATATCCTGGTGATTCCACAGGCCATGAATATTGAAGTTGAAATGAAACCCGGCGTTGGACCTTGGTTACCAAATCCAATCCGTTCACACAAGGATCTTGAAAATGTGATTATACCCGATATACAGGAAAGTTTAGGGTATGTGATGGAAGCCATTAAAATGACAAAGGAAAAACTAAATGATGAGGTTCCGTTAATTGGTTTTGCTGGAAGTCCGTGGACTATCTTATGCTATTGTGTGCAAGGTCAAGGTTCAAAAAACTTTGATAAAGCAAAGGAATTCTGTTTTACACAACCTTTAGCAGCACACGAATTGCTTCAGAAAATAACCGATACCACCATTGCATATTTAAAAGAAAAAGTAAAAGCAGGCGTAAATGCCGTGCAGGTTTTTGATAGTTGGGGCGGAATGTTATCTCCTGAAGATTATCAGGAATTTAGTTGGAAATACATGCAGCAAATAATTGATGCTTTAAAAGATGAAACCCACGTAATTGCTTTTGGAAAAGGATGTTGGTTTGCACTGGATACCATGGCGAAAAGTGGTGCTTCCGCCTTAGGTGTAGATTGGACTTGTTCCCCAAAAAACGCACGATATTTAACGGGTGGGAAGATTACGTTACAAGGAAATTTTGATCCTACACGATTGTTCAGTCCTCCTTCAGAAATTAAAAAAATGGTGAAGCAAATGATTGATGCATTTGGTAAAGACCGATATATTGTAAATTTAGGACATGGTATTTTGCCCAATATCCCTTTGGAAAATGCCGGGGCTTTTATTGACGCTGTAAAAGAATACAAACAAGATTAAAATGAACATTTGGAAACGCATTCGGGAACTTAGTTTTTTACACCTTCTTCGTTTGTCTGGGGTGTGTTTACAACATCCGTTTTATGTATTTCCAACATTAAAAGCCACAAAACGAACCATGAAAATTTGTGATGCCCTCTATGGAAAATTGCATCATAAAAACAATAAGGCAAATGCATTTAGACATACGCTATGGAATATTTTGATTTGCAAAGAAGGTTTAAAAGTTTCAGAAGACGAGGAAAAGGCAATTACTTGGGCTAAAAAAATAACAGATTTGCACGAAAAACTCATGCCAAATAAACCTTTGGAAAAGTTGATGGACTTAAAGAACAATGAGGCGGGGAGAGGTTTTTTTAAAGAAATAAAAGAGTTTTCAGAAGAAAAGATAATTTCTTTTTTAAAAGAAAAAGCTGCAGAAGCACAGAAGATAGATGAAGATTCTGAAGTTGTAACCCTTAAAAACAAATTGGTTTATATAGATTAAACAAGCTTTGAAAAACATTTTAAAAGGCATAAAAGCATACGGTAAAGCTTTCCACTTGATCAATACATTGAAATTGTGGAAATATTTTGGCGTGCCTATGGCTATCAGTTTTTTTACAGCGGTTCTTATAGGCTTTTCTGCTTGGGGGCTTTCAGATAACGTTGGGGATTTTATTTCTAAAATATGGTTTTGGAAATGGGGTGCCGAAACTTTTAGAACCCTAAGTAATTTGATAGGTGTAGTGATTATTATAGCAGTCGGCCTAATATTGTACAAACACATTATTATGGCATTGAGCGCTCCTTTTATGAGTCCCGTGTCTGAAAAAATTGAACGTTATTATTTAGGTGAAGGCAATACTCATAGAAAAACATCAAACACTTCGCAACTTTGGCGTGGTATAAGAATAAACGTGAGAAATCTATTGATGGAATTATTATTGACAGTCCCAATTTTAATTCTTGGTTTTATTCCTGTAATTGGTTTTCTGTCTTCTATTTTATTGTTTTTGGTACAATCCTATTATGCCGGTTTTGGAAATATGGACTACACATTAGAACGTCATTTTAAATATTCAAAAAGTGTTGCCTTTGTAAAGCAAAATCGAGGAGTTGCCATTGGAAATGGGATTCCTTTTATGCTAATGCTGCTTATTCCGGTAATTGGGATTATTTTAGTCTTACCGCTTTCAGTAACTGCCGCAAGTATAGAAACTGTAAGGGTTTTAAAAAAATCTGAAACGATAACTGAAATTCATAAAAAAGAGATGGTTTAATGAGTAACAAAATGTTTGAAATACGTCCTTTTGAAATGGAAGATGCAGAAAATCTTTGCGAATTAATGGTGTCCAACCAAATTCATTTTAAAGAATACCTGCCCAAAACGCTGGCGCAAAACCTTACTGTTGAAAATTCAAAAATATATATTGCCGAAAAACAAACAGAAATAGCTTTAAACACAGGGTTTACCTTCGGAATAGTAGAAAATCATTCAAATAAAATTGCCGGAATAATAATTCTGAAAAAATTAGATTGGAAAAAAAATCAAGGCGAATTAGCCTATTGCATAGACAATAAATACACCGGCAAAGGATGGATGTCGCAAGCCGTTGAGGAGATTTCAGAATTTGCGTTTAACGAATTGGGATTAAGAAGTCTTCAGATTATAACACATAAAAGTAATATGGCAAGTTGTAAAGTTGCAGAAAAGAACAACTTTATATGGAAAAGAACTTTAGAAAATGAATTTATTCCCACTACCGGAATACCTATAGATATGGAATTATATGAATTGAAACGATGAAAGAAAAAATACTATTCCTGCAAGGTCTCCAAGACCTTGTAGGTTTTATACAATGTTCCTGCAAGGTCTCCAAGACCTTGTAGGTTTTATGAAACAACAAACATGAAATTAGAAACCATAGAACAATCACACTATTATCATATCTACAATCGTGGAATTAATAGCGTGGCTATCTTCAATAATGAGGAAAATAAACGGTATTTCCTTCAACTTTTTGGAAAATATGTAGCCACACACACAGAGGTGTTTGGATATTGTTTAATGGATACCCATTTTCATTTCCTTCTGAAAATAGTTTCTGAAAAAGAGATAACCACAAAGGCCTTTTCAAATTTTTTCAATGCGTATGCAAAAGCATTTAATAAATCTACAGGACGTTCAGGAAGTTTATTTGAAAAACATTTCAAAAGGAAAAAAATCACGGATGAAAATTATTTAAAAAATCTACTGATTTATATCCATAAAAATCCTGAACAAATAGGAAAAGATGCGGAAAAATATCGGTTTTCGTCTTTTTATCATTATTTAAATAATTCGCAGCCCACCTTTTTTTTAATTTCAAAGAAATATGTAATTGATACTCTTTTTGACTCTTTGGAAAACATGAAATATTGCCATGTCAAAGGTTTTGAAGTAACTGATAAAGGTTTGGGTGAAGACCTACAAGGTTTTAAAAACCTTGTAGGTCCAACTGCAGGTGTATCAATGAAAGAAAAATTTACAACATATATAAAAACCCTTCAAAATACCATCACTTCTAAGTTGGAGGAAGTTGACGGGAAGGCAATTTTTAAAGAAGATATTTGGACACGCGAAGAAGGCGGCGGCGGAAAAAGCCGCGTTATTGAAAATGGCGACGTTTTTGAAAAAGGAGGCGTTAATATTAGTGAAGTCCACGGAAAGTTACCAGAGAGTATGCAGCAGTATTTTGGCGTTAAAGATGCCGATTTTTTTGCCTGCGGATTGAGTTTGGTATTACATCCTGTAAATCCATTTGTTCCTACCGTACACGCAAACTGGCGCTATTTTGAAATGTATGATACCGAAGGAAATATTGTAGATCAATGGTTCGGTGGGGGTCAAGACCTTACGCCTTATTACTTATTTGAAGAAGATGCTATCCATTTTCACAACATTTGTAAAAAGGCCTGTGACAACCATAATCCCAAATTTTACGAAACTTATAAAAACCGTTGTGATGAATATTTTTACAATGCACATCGTGAAGAAGGCCGTGGAATTGGCGGATTGTTTTTCGATTATTGTAAAGAAACCGAGCAAATGAGCATGCAAGATTGGTATGATTTTGTAACTGAAGTTGGAGACAGTTTTTTAAGCTCATACGTTCCTATTGTTGAAATAAGAAAGGACATCGCATTTACAAATGAAAATAAAACCTGGCAAGAAATACGTCGCGGCCGATATGTTGAGTTCAACTTGGTTCACGATAAAGGAACCCTTTTCGGACTTAGAACAAATGGAAGGATTGAAAGTATTTTAATGAGTTTACCGCCCAAAGTACAATGGGTGTACGATCATCATCCCGAAAGAGGCAGCGAAGAAGAAAAGTTGATTGAAGTATTGAAAAAACCTAAAAGTTGGGTCTAACAGATGGCTCGTCGTGCGCAATTGCACAAGGCTTAAGACCAACAAAAATTTTCCACCACAAGTGGACTCCTTGTAGGTTTAGGTATAATCATAAAGACCTACAAGGTTTCAAAAACCTTGCAGGATTAAAAAACAGCAAATAAAATGTATCCACTAAGAAGAAACCGAAGATTACGAACTACCGAAGCTATGAGAAGTTTGGTAAGAGAAACTATTATATCGCCAAATGACTTCCTGGTACCACTATTTGTGGTAGAAGGAAAAGGCGTAAAAGAAGAAATCAATTCTATGCCTAACTACTATAGGTTTAGTCTAGATTTATTACAAAAGGAAGTTAAAGAATTATGGTCACTTGGACTTAAATCGGTGTTGTTATTTGTAAAGGTTGATGATACCTTAAAAGACAATGCTGGAAAAGAAGCAATAAATCCTGAAGGGTTAATGCAACGCGCCATTAAAACCGTAAAAGATGCCGTGCCGGAAATGATAATAATGACCGATGTAGCGATGGATCCTTATTCAAAATATGGACATGACGGCATAGTTTCAGAAGGAAGAATTATTAATGATGATACCAATGCCGTACTTGCTGAAATGGCTTTAAGTCACGCAAAAGCGGGCGCCAATTTTGTTGCGCCAAGCGATATGATGGACGGTCGTATTTTTGAAATCCGAACATTACTGGAAGACGAAGGTTTTTACGATACCGGAATTATGAGTTACAGTGCCAAATATGCTTCAGCATTTTACGGGCCTTTTAGGGATGCTTTAGATTCAGCACCGGTTGATGTGCAGAATATTCCGAAGGATAAAAAAACATATCAAATGGATTATGGAAACAGGGAAGAAGCCATAAAAGAAACGTTGATGGATATTGATGAAGGAGCAGATATTGTGATGATAAAACCGGGGTTGTGCTATCTGGATATTGTACGTGAAATAAAGAATGTGGTTACAGTTCCTGTTGCAGTTTATCAGGTAAGCGGGGAATATGCGATGATAAAAGCCGCGGCCGAAAAAGGCTGGTTAGACCACGATGCTGTAATGCTGGAACAAGTTACTGCCATTAAAAGAGCAGGAGCCAATATTATTGCAAGTTATTTTGCAAAAGATGTGGTAAAACTTCTTTTTTAAATTATGTATTTGGCTCCCTGGATAGCCTGTCCTGAGCGAAGCCGAAGGGCTACAAAAGATGTGGCAAAGATTCTTTAAAATTTAATGTTTTTTTTAGATTACAAATCAGTTTTCTCTCTACATTTACCAGGTGAAATTTTCTAAAATATATAGTATAAATTACTTTTTGCTATTTGCCATTTCTTTGGTTTATAGCACGGGGAGTTATGCATCTTCTTCAAAAGGGGTTTTAAATTATTCGGGGTCGCATATTACCAAGCCTTCGGATCAAAAACAAACACCTTTATTTGTTGAGGTTAAAAATACCTCTGAGGGAGTTACAACAATTTCAGAAAACGAATTTCTTCCTTTTGGGGATTCCTTTTTCCTTTCATTTGATTTTTATTTCACAAGTGAAATTACCTCATCATATACTGTGTTGCCTTATTTTCGGGATCAGCGAAAATGTATTGCACAACAAATTTTTCCTTTCCACTTTTTCTGGTAATTGAATTTTTTTAAATAGAAAATTGTAGGCTGTTTATACTAAATATGAAGCCCACACTTTGTTTTTAGCACAACTAAATTCAAAACAAAAACTATCTAATATTCAATTTAAAACTATAAAACATGGAAATAAGTTCCACCCTTATTGGTATAATAATATTCTTATTATGTGCCAGCCCGATTGCTTACATAATTATTAATAGTGTAGGTAGCCAAAAAAAAATAAAGAAAGCCTTTACTGCACTTTGCATTGAAAAAGGCATGGTATTAAAAGAGTTCGAGGTTATTGGAAAAACTGTAATAGGCATGGATACAACCCTTAAAAATGTTTTTTTTGCCACCTCTGAACGGCCCAAAGAAACCTTTGAAGCAATACCTATTACTACCTTAAATTCTTGCTATATTAGAACACACAAACCTAAAAACAAACCTACCGAGTTGGTTGAACTGGAATTGGCAGGAGATGGGTACAAAAAAGAGGTTGTATTTTATAGAGAAGATGATGAAGAAAGTGGAGTAACAGATTCTGACATTTGTTTACACCGCGCCCGTAAATGGGAACGGCTTATAAAGGAGCAGTTACAATAAATATTCGATTAAAGGGCAATGTAATAATTGCCCTTTTTTATTTTGAGTAATTAACAGTTTGTGGCAAGGGAAAACGCATTATAATTTTTAAATTAGTAAAAAACTAATTCTCAAGAATGACATTATTAATTCTGTATGCTTTCCTTTCAATTTTTATATCTTTTATGTGTTCCATTCTGGAGGCGGCATTGTTAAGTTTTACCCCAACATTTTTAAAAATAAAAACTGCCGAAGGAAAAAGCTACGCAAAAATCCTCACTAGCTATAAAAAGGATATAGATAAACCTCTTATTGCCATCCTTACTTTAAACACCATCGCTCACACGGTGGGGGCAATTCTCGTAGGCGTAGAGGCTGAAAAACTCCCTTTCAAGGTACATGTGTTCGGAATGAATATGGTAGGTGTAGTGTCGGGTATTATGACGCTATTGATTTTAGTGATTTCAGAAATTATTCCCAAAACAATTGGCGCTACCTACTGGAAAAAACTGGGAAGCTTTACGGCATTATTTCTTAAAGTAATTATTTTTCCGTTAAAATATACGGGTATTTTATGGTTGCTCATGGGTATTACAAGGGCAGTAGGGAAATCTGCACACGTACATACAATGAGCCGGGAGGAGTTTATGGCTATTACCAATGCAGCAGAAAAAGAAGGCGTTTTTGAAGAAAATGAAACCACGGTAATCAAAAACCTTTTGATGTTAAAATCTGTACACGCAAAAGATGTGATGACTCCTTTTCCGGTCGTCATACTGGAAAATGAAACTACTTCACTTAAAAATTTTCATAAAAATCATAAAGGTTTAAAATTTTCCCGTATTCCTATCTATAAAGATAAAACCCATAATATAACCGGTTTTGTGCTTCGGGACGATCTTTTGGAAGAAATTGTTGAAGAACGTGGCGAAAAACAACTAAGTGAGATTAAAAGGGAAATATTTGTCGTGCAGGACAATAAACCTATTCCAGATCTTTTTGAAACTTTTATAAAACACCGTGTGCACATTGCTTCAGTGGTAGACGAATTTGGAAATACCATTGGCGTTGTTACAATGGAAGATATTATTGAAACATTGTTGGGCCTAGAAATTATGGACGAAAGTGATACCATTGAGGACATGCAGCTACAAGCTCGAAAAAACTGGGAAATGAGGGCCAAAAGAATGGGGATTAAAATTCAGGAAGATTTAAAGCCCAACAAGCCAAAAGAAGAATAAAACCAATGAAAACCACATATTTAAAAACCCCTATTGGATCGTTGGAAATTAAAGGAAATAAAGAAGGTTTAACCTCATTATATTTTGTGGAAAATGACAAAAAAACCTCGGAAGAAATTCCCTCGGAATTAAAAGATGTTAAAAACCAACTTCAGGAATATTTTGAAGGAACCCGCACCGAATTCAGTTTAAAACTCTCCCCGAAAGGAACTGCTTTTCAGAAAAAAGTGTGGCGGGAACTGGAAAAAATTCGATTTGGAAAAACGGTTTCTTACCAACAAATAGCCAATCAGTTAGGTGACCCAAAAGTAATTCGCGCAGCAGCATCAGCAAATGGCAAGAACCCTATTTCTATAATTATTCCTTGCCATCGGGTTATAGGCAGCGATGGTTCGTTAACAGGATATGCCGGCGGTTTACATAGAAAGAAATGGCTGTTGGAACATGAAAATCCGGTGAAACAACAATCGTTATTTTAAAGTATGAGATTCATAAAAGGCTTTTTAAAATGGTTCTTCGGAATACTACTCGTTGCAATTATATTGCTTTACATTACTGGTTATGACTATATTTTAAAAGGAATACGTGTGGTCTATCTTACGGGACATACTACTGCATTTATTGACGATGCCGTTTATTTTGAAAATGTAACTATTCCTGAGAGTAAAAATCCACAGCCGTGGCTATTGCATAAAGATTATAATACGGTTACCCCTACACAACACCTAAAAGAAACAAATAAAACGCTGGGAACTATAGCTTTTTTAATAATAAAAAATGATAGCATCTGGTATGAAAATTATATTGATGAAGGTGGAAAAAGCTCTCAAACCAATTCTTTTTCCATGGCAAAAAGTATTGTTTCGGCCTTGTTGGGAAAAGCAATACAAGATGGATATATAAAAACCCTTGAACAACCCGTGGGTGATTTTTATCCTCAATTTATGGGAACCGGAATGACAGTGGGTGATCTTTCGTCTATGGCTTCGGGTCTAAATTGGGATGAATCCTATGTAAATCCTTTTGGCGTTACAGCCAAAGCTTATTATGATGATGATATCGCTCAAACAATATTGAATTTAGAAGTAACTGAAACCCCGGGTGAAAAATATAAATACTTGAGCGGAAATGTAGAATTGTTAGGCATGATATTAGAAAAAGCCACCGAAAAAAAATTGTACAACTACCTCTCTGAAAGTTTTTGGCAACCTTTGGGATTTACTAGTGAAGCCCTTTGGCAAGTTGACGATAAAGAGCATAAAATGGTAAAAGCATATTGCTGTATTGCCAGCAATGCAAGGGATTTTGCGCGGTTTGGCAAATTATATAAAGACAAAGGAAAATGGAATGGTAAACAAGTGCTTGATTCTGCGTTTGTAGCAAAATCTATCCACCCACGTTTTAATGAAAGTCCGCAATACGGATATGGCTTTTGGCTGAGCGATTATCTTGAGAAGGACATATTTGTGATGCGTGGCATTTTAGGGCAGTTTGTTATTACAATTCCTGAAGATAACCTCATTATAGTAAGATTAGGGAATAAACACGGAAAACATACCGAAAAACCTTTTACTGAAGACTTCTACACATATATTAATGAGGTGTACAAAATGCTGGGAAACAATTAATGATTTTTTTTGTACATTTAAATCTCTCCCCGCTTTAAATTCCATGCGATGCTTAAACGAATTAACCTTGAACATATCTTGTTTTTAGATATTGAAACCGTACCCCAAAATCCTAAATTTAATGAGTTGGATGAAACCGAAAAACTATTATGGGAACTTAAAACCCAGTACCAGCGAAAAGATGAATATACTCCTGAGGAATTTTATGACCGTGCCGGCATTTGGGCCGAGTTTGGAAAAATTGTATGTATTTCGGTAGGATATTTTAAAATGAAAGGAGACATTCGGAACTTTAGAGTGACCAGTTTTCATGGAGAAGAAGAAAATATTCTAAAAGAGTTTAAAGTACTTTTAGATACGCATTTCAATAAACCTCAGCATGTATTGTGTGCTCATAACGGAAAGGAATTTGACTTTCCGTATATAGCAAGGAGAATGATAATTTTAGGGATTGACATTCCCTTTAAACTAAATCTCTTCGGAAAAAAACCATGGGAGGTTCCACATCTAGACACCCTTGAACTATGGAAGTTTGGAGATTACAAAACCTTCACTTCCTTGAAATTAATGGCGTATGTTTTAGGAATTCCTTCTCCCAAAGATGATATTGAAGGCAATCAAGTACGTGATGTTTTTTATGAAGAAAAAGATATTGACCGAATTATTAAATACTGTGAAAAAGATACCATTACAGTTGCTCAAATATTATTAAAGCTACGAAATGAAGCTTTATTAAGTGAAGATGAAATTCTTTCAATATAAAAAGGTGTAATAAACCACTCCTTTCTTAGTGGTTTTACAACTCACCTGCTAAATAAAAAGTTATGAAAACGATTTAAGTTTCAATAAAAACAAAAATACCCTTCAATTTCTTGAAAGGTATTTTTATATTATTCATTAAATAACTTTTATTTTTCCGACTGCATCATTTTTCCCATTTCTGCAGGCGATGTTAAATACATCATCAACCCGGTAAAGTCTCCATAAGATTGTTCAAAGTTAATTTTACCATCTTCATCAAAATCAAATGAATGGTACATTTTTAATACACCCGATTTTTCTTCTGTTGAATCCGTTGCGGCCCGTGTTACTTTCCAATCTCCATAATACCGTACCGAGCCGTCAGGCATCTTAGTGTCGGCATTTACACCTGACAACAGGTTAAGACTGTCACTCACAAATTTAAAATCAAACATTTTCCACATTTCTTGATTAGAAGTTTTCATCTCTGCAAGCGTTATAGTGTCCTGTTCCCCAAAACCAGTCCCTCTTATTATTAAATCATCTGCATAAATTGAGTAATCAAAATTTTCATTTTCAAAAGCGTCAAGAGCAGCCTTAACTACTTTCGAATTTTTTTCAAAGGCATCATTAACTGGTTTTTCTTCAGCCATATTTTCCTTTTTTGAGTCACAAGCTATAGCAAGTATTGCTATACATAAAATTGAATAAATAGTTTTCATATTATTGTTTTTTAGTCAGTTATAATAATTAAAGGTAATATATTTTAAAGCACAAAACACATTATTGAAAAAAATAGACGCTAAGTAATATATTATTAGCAAAAAAAAATCCCGATTCAAATTTGAAACGGGATTTTTATCTTAAATAATTAAATATTATTCTTTAATAAAACGTTTTACAAATTTATTGTTTTCGGTATTTACTTGAATTAAATAAACGCCGCTTTGCAATGCTGAAACATCAATGGTATTCATAAATGCACCTTTTCCAATAACTTGTCCAACCATATTATAAATAACATAATCGGTTCCATTTCCTTTTAAAAGTTCCACATTAAGTGTATTTCCTTTAACAGGATTCGGATAAATTGAAATTGCATTATTGGCAATACTTGGATTTTCTCCAGTTATACCTTGATTAATTCCACTTGTTGCTATAACAACCGTATAATCTTCAACCTCACCATAACTAAACGTTTCACAAGGAGTTGAGTTTGCATTGTATTTCATCGAAACTCGCATTCTTGTTGCGCCGTTTAAAGCAGAACTTGGAACGGTGAAACTTCCTGAAATAGAAGATGAAGTGGTTCTAGATCTAGTATAAACCTGTTCTCCGGAATCTGTAAAATCACCATCGCGGTTGTAGTCAATCCATACACGATAGGCTTCTCTATAAACTCTTCCTGTCCAGGTAGGAGTAATAGTAATCGTATTACTAACCCCTTTTACTAAGGTTGTAGATAGATTCGTAAAATCAGCATATCCTCCATTATTTCCTGAGGTATTATTTATACTTCCCAATTGTACCCTATTAATATATTCGTCATTTGTGTTATTCCCTTGAGAAGCACAATAGGTTACGGTATTAGAAGCCGTTGTTACATTTACCGTATTACTATATCCTGAAATGTTCCCTGCAGCATCTTTAGCACGAACTCTAAATGAATACGCAGTAGAGGCAGTCAATCCTGTTATTTGAGCTGAAGTACCTGTAACAGTTCCTAAAATGGAACTACCTTGGTACACATCATATCCTGTAACTCCTACATTGTCTGTTGAGGCATTCCAAGATAAATCTACCGTCGTTTGGCTTACATTAGATGCTGAAAGACTTGTTGGAGCTGAAGGAGCCTGAGTATCGGCTGTACTTCCGCCTTCCACACAAAAAGCTGTTGCTTCTGAACTTCCGAAACTTCCTCCTGAAACAATAACTCCTGCATCACTTGAAAGTGTATAAGAACCTGATCCATAAGAACAGCATATTCCATCGCCATAAGCATCGGTAATTGTGAAGGTATAATCATCTACAGAAAGACTTGAAAAAGTTTTTGTTACTGTAGAGCCATCAGCATTTGAAGTTGAATAACTAGCAGAATCTACTGTTGTTCCAGCTGAATTTTTAAGTGTCCATCCAGTTTCTTCTGGGTAATTATCAAAGGTAATTGATAAATATACATCTCCAGAAACACAATTGCCAGGAGGTGGAGGTGTTCCATTATCGTAAGCAGCACCTACGCCCACTGCATGCCATGCATTTGTAACAGCTTGTTCAGCAGCACTATCAGCACCATAAAGATCTACGGCAGCTTGAATAGCACCTGTTCTCGCATTTGCAAAGGTTGAGTTTGCAGATAGATACACATTTAATGTTCGGTAAGAAATTGCTGCTGCTTTGGTCATGCCAATTCCGGAAACACTAAAGGAGTTTCCAATATCGTTTGTTCCATTACCTCCAACTGTAGTTAAATAAAACCAGTGATTAAGCACCCCTGAGTTTGTATGTACCCCACAATAATCATTATTATTTGTAGGTGTACCACAATTGGGGTTCTGCCAGTATGAACCTCCGTATGTGTCGGGTTGGCCCAAAGAAGTTGGATTACTCATAGAACGTAAAGCAGCAGAACCACTTCTTCTATCAATTTCGTCACCAATTAGCCAAATTTTTGCTGCAGGGCTAGTATCACTACCATTTCCTTTTGCAAAATGCTCCACAGCTGCTCCCCAAATATCTGAAAACCCTTCGTTCAATCCTCCAGATTCTCTTTGGTATGCTAAGTCTGCCGTGAAAGTTGTAACTGCATGCCCAATTTCATGTGCAGCAACATCAATAGAGGTAAGGGCGTCAAAATTACCGTTTCCTTCACTACCGTTGGAAGAACCATCTCCGTAAGACATTACAGAACCATTCCAAAAAGCATTATCGTAATTATTGTCTACATGTACATAGCTTCTTATTTGTGCTCCGTTACCATCGTAACTGTTTCGGCTGTGTTTCTGTTGCCAGTAATCGTACGTTTTCATTGCCCCCCAATGTGCATCTAAAGCTGCATCATCCTTATTGGCAATGTGTTCAGCTGTAGTCCAGTTATTATCATTATCAGTAAATTGTTGATAGTTATTTACATAAGGATACGTATTTCCTGGAGCTTGGTTTAAAGCATCGCGTGTATAAACTTTTCTACCTGCATCACTTAAAATATAATTGCCGCCACTAAGTGCCGTTTCAATCGTTTGACTTCCACTATAACGTGTAGCTGCAGTTCCGCTTACAAGTACTGAAAAGTTTTCATTTTTGATTGAGTTACAAAACTCTGCTTCAGTTTCCACAGTAACTCTTTTAGTTCCTACAAAACCCGGTGTGGTAGCATGTTTAATGATCGCATCATAAAATAATGCTTCACCTGTACTGGCGTCGATATAAAGATTTCCACGACTCATTGGGCTTGTGGCAAAAATATCGAACTTATAAGCAAGGTTATAATTGTTAATTTCTTGTACGGTATTTCCACTAGAAAAATCTGGGAAAATAACTAATTCGCCAGATGGCTTTTCATAGTTGTTCATTTCTTTAGCGGCACCGGGATATTCCCACATATAATGTTGTGCACCAATATGGTTTATTGCTCTTTGAAATGCTTGTGAGTTATTAAGTCTTGGAGTGACATTAAATTCTTCAATTGGATAGAATTCTGAACTTACAGACTTAATTGAATTATTTTTACTGTGTAAAGTAACGGTTCCAAATTCTACTTTTACACCTTTGTAAAATTGTTGAAGTTTTTCGTGGGTGAAACCTAAATTGTCTTGTTGGGTTTTTAAAGTTTCAAAAGAAGTTTGGGGGGAGGGGTTGAGAACTTCTTTAAATAATTGGGAAGAATTTTGAAGTGAATAGGATTTTGATTCATCAAAAACTTTAAGACTTGGTGGTTTTTTAACATTTTTCTTTTCATCAGTTTTGTTTTGCGAAACAACCGTGGTGGTCCCAATTGCAAAAGCAAAAACAGATAAGGAAAAAAGAAAAATCAACTTGTTAATTTTTTTCATAATGATTAGTGTTTAAATTAATAATACATTTGTTTTTTAACAAATACTGTCGCGAAATAACATATTTATCTACAAAACAACAATTTTAATCGTTGAAATGCACAATAAACTTATTAACAATTCTTTAACGTCTTTTCTACTTTTTGAATTTTTAAAACCTTCTACATCAGCAATAGCCAAGGATATAGTATATTTATGCAATGAGTAAAAACACCCTTCTAACCGTCAAAAATTTAACAGTCGCTTTTGGTACTAAACAAAAGAAGATAGAGGTAGTTCATGATATTTCTTTCGATATCGCCCAAAATGAAATTTTAGGAATTGTGGGAGAATCAGGTTCTGGTAAGTCGGTAACTTCTATGGCGATCATGGGTTTATTACCTATTAAAAATACCTATGTAACAGGAAGTGTATTGTTTGAAGAAAAGAATCTAATTGTCCAAAAGCAAAAGGCATTTCAGAAAATAAGAGGAAATAAAATAGCGATGATATTTCAGGAGCCCATGAGTGCTTTAAATCCATCTTTAACTTGTGGTTTTCAAGTTTCAGAAATACTTCAATATCATTTAAAATTATCCAGATCGAAAGCAAAAAAAGAAACCTTATCACTTTTTGAAAAAGTCAAGCTTCCAAGACCGCGAGAAATTTTCAGCAGTTATCCACATCAAATAAGTGGTGGGCAGATGCAGCGAGTTATGATTGCCATGGCAATTGCCTGCAAGCCAAAATTGCTAATTGCAGATGAACCTACAACAGCTCTTGATGTAACAGTTCAAAAAGAAATAATATTGTTATTGAAGGAACTTCAGAAAGAAACCCAAATGAGCTTACTTTTTATATCTCACGATTTAGGTTTGATTTCTGAAATTGCCGATCGTGTTATCGTTATGTATAAAGGAGAAATTGTAGAAACGGGAGATGTTGAACAACTTTTTAAAAGACCGAAAAATAGTTATACAAAAGCACTTTTAGATTCGAGACCGAAGCTCGATATGCGTCTTGAAAAATTGCCTACTATTGCTTCCCTAACAGATAACAGCTTTATTCCAAAAGAAGTAACTGCACAACAAAGAGCCACAAAACATAAGCGTATTTATACAAAAGAACCGTTACTGGAAGTGCTTAATTTAGAAAAGGAATATTACAATTCGGCTGGTTTTTTTAAATCTAAAAAAATTATAAAAGCAGTTGATGATGTTAGTTTTAAAGTATTTGAAGGAGAGACCTTGGGCTTAGTGGGAGAATCGGGTTGTGGGAAATCAACTTTGGGAAAAGCCATTTTGCAATTGGATAAAGCTACAAAAGGAAAGATTAAATATCGTGGAAAAGAAATCACAACCCTTTCTCCCTCTGAAGTAAGAAAATTACGAAAGGACATTCAGCTTATTTTTCAAGATCCTTATTCTTCATTAAATCCCAGATTACTTATTGGCGAAGCACTCACTGAAACCATGTTGGTTCATAATATTGGAAAATCAAAAATTGACCGCAAGGAAAAAGCTGTAAAATTATTAGATCGTGTAGGTTTGGATGAAACCTATTATTATAGATATCCTCATGAGCTCTCTGGCGGACAACGTCAAAGAGTTGGAATTGCGCGCACTATTTCCATGGAACCAAAATTGGTTATTTGTGATGAATCTGTTTCGGCCTTAGATATTTCGGTACAGGCGCAAGTTTTAAACTTATTAAATGAATTAAAAGATGATTTCGGGTTTACTTATATTTTTATTTCTCACGATTTGGCGGTAGTAAAATATATGTCGGATCAGCTTTTGGTGATGAATGAGGGAAAAATTGAAGAATTAGGAGATGCAGATGAGATTTATGCAAACCCGACTAAAGAATATACTAAAAAATTGATTGGGGCAATTCCAAAAGGAATATAAAAAAAGCCCGTTCTAACCTCACAAAGAACGGGCTACCTTTATCTGAATCGTTGCGGATTCGGGGCTAAAGTATTTTTTTTTAAATTACATTAACAAAAAAACCTTTTTTGCTAAGTACAATACATTACTAACTAATTGGAATGTATTTTTTAAATAAGCTATGATCGATTTCATAATAGTAGGTTAAGTTATTTTGTTTTGGGACTGCTAAGATGAGAAAGAATTATATATGAACACGATTAAAAGCATAAAATTTCGATGAAATACACTAATATTTAACATTAATCTATTTGTGGTAGGTTTTTTCTTACTTTTTTGAATAAAAAAAACCAATGTTAAACCATTGGTTCTTAGAATATAATGAGAGAAATGTTATAGTTTCATCTCCGGAATATCTCCTTCCACAATTAAATCTCCTTCTGTGGCTAACTTAATTTCTTCAACAGAAATCCCGGGAGCTCTTTCCAATAATTTAAATTTTTCGTCTTTAATTTCTAACACGGCCAAATCGGTCACTATTTTTTTTACACAATTTACACCTGTAAGTGGCAAGCTACATCGATTTAAAAGTTTTGATTGTCCGGCCCTATTTGTATGCATCATAGCTACTATAATGTTTTCAGCAGAAGCTACCAAATCCATAGCACCACCCATACCTTTTACCATTTTACCAGGTATCTTCCAATTAGCAATATCCCCGTTTTGAGAAACTTCCATAGCGCCTAAAATCGTTAAATCTACATGTTGACCACGAATCATCCCAAAGCTCATTGAAGAATCAAAAAAAGATGCTCCGGGTAACGCGGTAATGGTTTGTTTACCTGCATTTATAAGATCTGGGTCTTGTTCCCCTTCAAAAGGAAAAGGGCCCATACCCAAAATTCCATTTTCACTTTGAAAATCAACTTCTATATCGTCACGTACAAAGTTTGCTACCAAGGTAGGAATGCCAATACCTAAATTAACGTAATAGCCATTTTTAACCTCTTTCGCAATGCGTTGTGCTATTTGTTCTTTTGTCAATCCCATTAGCTTTTCTTTCTTACTGTTAATTGTTCAATACGTTTTTCGTATTTCTCACCTTTAAAAATTCGTTGTACAAAAATACCCGGTATATGAATTTGATTTGGATCCAATTTTCCAGCGGGCACTAATTCTTCAACCTCAACAACAGTTATTTTTGCTGCTCCACACATATTGGGATTAAAATTACGTGCAGTTCCTTTAAAGATAAGATTTCCAGCTTCATCACCTTTCCATGCTTTAATAAAAGCAAAATCTGCTTCAAAGGCCATTTCCATGACATGCATTTTTCCATTAAATTCGCGTGTTTCTTTTCCTTCTGCTACCTCGGTACCGTAGCCTGCGGGTGTATAAAAAGCGGGGATCCCAGTTTGTGCTGCCTTACATCGTTCGGCCAAAGTTCCTTGTGGAATTAATTCGACATCCAATTCGCCACTTAACATTTGACGTTCAAACTCGGCGTTTTCACCCACATAAGAAGAGATCATTTTTTTTATTTGATGCTTCTGAAGTAATAGTCCCAAACCAAAATCATCTACTCCCGCATTGTTTGAAATACAGGTTACCTCTTTTACATTTAAACGCACAAGTTCTTTTATAGCATTTTCAGGAATACCACTTAGTCCAAATCCGCCAAGCATCAATGTCATTCCATCCTTAATACCTTTGCAAGCTTCAGTAACATTTGAAACTGTCTTGTTGATCATAAAATTTATTTTTGTGAAAATTACAAAAAAGGAAGCAGAGTTCCTTATGCTAAAAATGAAAAATTACAATCCCCATCAGAAACGAAGATTGTAATTATTATATATTATTAAAATTTATTTCAGAAAAATTAAAAGTCAAATTCATCAATCTCTTTATCGTTCAAGTTGTCTTCTTTCCATTTTGAACAATTGGTTTCAATTGAAAGATGGGCGGGGCGTTTAAAATTTTCAGTAGATATATTTAATTCTTCATCTTCAATACATTTTTTCATATACATCCCCCAAATAGGCAAAGCCATTGTAGCCCCTTGCCCATAAGTAATAGAACCAAAATGTACAGCACGATCATCTCCACCTACCCAAACTCCAGTAACGAGATTAGGAACCATCCCCATAAACCAACCATCACTATTATTTTGTGTAGTACCAGTTTTCCCTGCAATAGGGTTTTTAAAATCGTATGGGTATCCTGTAACAACTTTTTTGTACACTTCATTACCCGTGGCCCAAGTTCCTCTTAATCTACTCCCGGAACCAGATTGGGTTACACCTTCCATTAAACTTACGGTTACATATGCAGTTTCATTACTAATAACATCTTTTGTTTGGGGGACATTTTGAAACAATACTGTTCCGTTTTTATCTTCAATACGTTGAATCATAATAGGCTTTACATAAACGCCTTCATTTGCAAACGTACTATAAGCTCCCACCATTTCAAAAACTGAAACATCTGCTGTTCCTAAAGCAATTGAAGGGGCTGCAGGCATATTACTAGTATCCATTCCCATTTTTTTAACCAAATCCAAAACCGGCTGTGGACCCACCCGATCAATTAATCTTGCAGTTACCGTATTTATAGAATTCGCTAATGCATACTTTAAGGTTACCATACCTCCGTATTTTCCTCCTGAATTTTTAGGAGTCCAAGGTTTTAGCAACCCGTACTTTCCAGCAGGGATTGTAATTTGGGTGTTTGGTAAAGTATCGCAAGGAGACATATGCATTTGATCGATAGCTGTAGCATATACAAAAGGCTTAAAAGTAGAACCCACTTGCCTTCTCCCGTCAATTACCATATCGTATTTAAAGTGCTTGTAATTAATACCTCCCACCCAGGATTTCACTTCTCCTGTTTGAGGGGTCATAGACATCATTCCTGCCCGTAAAATTGATTTATGATACCTGATGGAATCCATAGGTGTCATTAAAGTATCGATATCTCCTCCCCAAGAAAAAACATGCATTTGTGTTTTTTTATGAAAACTTTTAATGATGTCGGCTTCCGATTTACCTTGATTTATCATTTCTCGCCAACGATCGGTATTTCGCATTGCCCTTTTCAATATGGATTCTGTTTCTTCTTCAGATATATCTCGGAAAGGAGCTGTCTTATTTTTTTTATTCTGACTGTCGAATTCTGTTTGAAGAGCTTGTAAGTGTTTGTCTACAGCATCTTCTGCATATTTTTGCATTTTATAATCTATGGTAGTATAGATTTTTAATCCATCACTATACATATTATATTTTGTGCCATCACTCTTTGGATTTTCTTCAATCCAACCTTTCATAAATGCGCGTGCATATTCTCTAAAATAAGTTGCAAGTCCTTCATCATGGCCTTGAGCGGTATATTTTATGTTTAAAGGAAGGGCTTGCAGTGAATCTTTTACTTGCTCTGAAATAAAATCATATTTTTCCATTTGAGACAATACCACATTTCTTCTGTTCCTCACCCCTTCAGGATTACGCAATGGGTTATATAAAGAAGAGTTTTTAAACATTCCCACTAAAACAGCTGCTTCAGCAGTATTAATTTCTGAAGGTTCTTTATCAAAATAAATAGCTGCAGCTGATTCAATACCTACAGCTTGATTTAAGAAATCATATTCATTAAAATACATGGTAATGATCTCTTCTTTGGTGTATCGCCGTTCTAATCGCGTAGCAATAATCCATTCTTTTATTTTTTGAATACCCCGTTGTAGTTTGTTTCTTGAAACTTGTTCTGTAAAAAAAAGCTTTGCTAATTGTTGTGAAATAGTGCTTGCGCCTCCTCGCGTTCCTAAAAACACCGCAGCACGCAAAGTCCCTTTTGCATCAATACCAGAATGCTCATAGAATCGTACATCTTCTGTTGCAATTAATGCATTTAGAAGATGATCGGGTAATTCTTCATACTGAACAGGAGTTCGGTTTTCTTTATAAAATTTCCCCAAGGTTTTACCATCAGAAGAAATAATTTCAGTTGCTAGGTTTTTTTCAGGGTTTTCCAAACTTGTTTCATCCGGAAGGCTACCTAAAATACCCCAAGAAGCAAATAAAAAAATTAAAAAGACAAGTAATATAGTTGCGCCAAATATTTTCCAGAAAGTTCTAATATGTTGATGAATATCTTTTTCAGCGGATTGCTTTTTTGTCGTTTTTTTCTTTTCCATAGTAAAATTACTGTTGAGGGGCTTCTTCTATACTGTAACCCACGTCTGTAACACCTTCTAAATTGGTAACGCCATCTACATTGCCGTTATTGCGCACAGCTTGGGCTATACGCAGAAGATAGGCCCCTTTTTCGGGAAAAGAGACATTTTCTTTGTACCAAAGTTTATTTTCTTTTACACTTCCTATACCTTCTCCCAGCCATGAGCCGTCCGGATTTGCCATGCGATATTCCAACGTATCGGTAATCGTTTTTCCGTGAGGAAATTTCATAGAAACAATTAAAAAAAGGTTGTTGAATTTATATTCATTTGTATTTCGAAGATGGATAAACACATTATAACTCTTTGTGGTATCCATTTCTGGAAGTTTAAATTCCATTGTTTCATTCTTATTCCAATACTCTGGCAAATTAGAAGAGCCACTCGCAACTATATGGTCATTGTTACAAGAAACCAGAAAAGTGGTAAGTAATGATAAAACAATAACACTACGCATTTTTCTTCGGATTTCTATTTTTATTATTTTTTCGGCTTCTATTTTTGTTAGAACTCCTATTCCCCTTTGGTTTTTGAGTATCAAATCGTGTTAGGCTGTCCTGCCCTACTACATTACTGAAAAGTTCCTTATCTGGCACTATCTTTTCTTCTTCAAGATAATCTTCAAGACTTGATGCTTTTTCCCCTTTTTTATTAAGGGCGATGATTTCATTTACTTTTTCCAACGTAAGCTGATGCCATTTCATACCTTCCTTTTCGTAAGAATACCAGATGAGTCCTTTAAAAATATCAGATTTCTGACAAATAGCCGTTCCTTTTTCAGTAAGTAGTTTTACATCACTTTTTGGAAAACCTTCCAATGCATCCAGATAGGTATCCAATTCATAATTAAGACAACATTTTAGTTTTCCGCATTGCCCGGCAAGTTTTTGAGGATTCAGCGATAGTTGCTGATATCTTGCTGCTGAAGTGTTTACACTTCTAAAATCGGTAAGCCAAGTAGAACAACACAGCTCGCGACCACAAGAGCCAATTCCTCCCAAACGTGCGGCTTCCTGTCGGAATCCCACTTGTTTCATTTCAATACGGGTATTGAAGGTTCGTGCAAATTCTTTAATAAGAACCCGAAAATCTACGCGTTCTTCAGCCGTATAATAAAATATAACTTTTGATGCGTCCCCTTGAAATTCAACATCGCTTATCTTCATTTGTAATCCCAATCTTATGGCGATTTCGCGTGAACGCTTTTGTACATCTTCTTCACGATCTCGAACTTTCTGCCAAATATCAATATCTTTTTGGGTGGCTTTTCTATATACTTTTGGAAGTTCTTCTGTTTTATTATTTTGTTTTTTCTTTTTCATTTGCACCCTAACAAGTTCTCCAGTAAGGGTTACAATTCCTATATCGTGGCCAGGGGATGCTTCTGTAGCAACCACATCGCCAATGCTTAATGTTAAGTCTTCTGAGTTTTGATAAAAATCCTTTCGCCCATTTTTAAAACGTATTTCTACTGCTTTAAAAGGTTCCATGTGAGCGGGAAGTGACATATTGGAAAGCCAGTCAAATACCGTTAATTTATTACAGCCATCAGTTCCGCAAGTACCGTTGTTCTTGCAGCCTTTTGGCTGTCCGTTAGCGCCTGTGGCACAGCTTGTACAGCCCATAAATTTTATATATATAGCTCTTTTATTTTAGAAAAAGAGTCGTAGATTAAACAATACGTTAATTAGGTAAAGATACCAATAATTAATTATGAAAGTGAAATTCTGAATTCTGAATTTTTGAAATGTGACTTTTTGAAATACAACATAAATTGCTTAATACTTCAAACTATTTTTTAAATTTTAGTTTTTCTGAACGTCCTTTTTTGAATATTTTATTGCTGTTGGGAATGCCTTGACGGAGCTTTTTTTGTTCTTCAAAAGGCAATTGAATAATCTCTTTGCATTCTTTAGAACAACAATCTTCCATCATTTTCGAGCAAGATTCGCATTGAATAAAAAGAAGGTGACAAGCTTCATTAGCGCAATTTACATGCATATCAAATGGTTCACCGCATTGGTGGCAATGGGCAATTACATCTTCAGTAATTCGTTCACCGCGACGATGATCGAAGACAAAGTTTTTTCCTATAAATTTATTGTCTAATTTCAGGTTTTCTACCTGTCTTGCATATTCTATAATTCCGCCTTCCAACTGAAATACATTCTTAAAACCTTTATGCTTATAATACGCGCTGGCTTTTTCGCAACGGATTCCACCCGTACAATACATCACCAGTTTTTTATCTTCCTTATGATCCTTTAAATCGTGTTCTATAATATCCAAAGAATCCCTGAATGTATCCACATCGGGAGTAATAGCCCCTTTAAAATGACCTATTTCGCTTTCATAATGGTTTCGCATATCTACCAAAATGGTATCAGGATCTTCAATAAGTTCATTGAATTTAAGTGCATCTACATGAATTCCCTTATTGGTAACATCAAAGGTTTCATCGTTTAATCCGTCGGCAACTATTTTATTTCGAACCTTCACTTTCAGTTTTAAAAAGGATTTTAGATCGTGTTCTATAGCGATATTGAGGCGAACATCTTTTAAAAAATAGATACTGTCCAAAAAATCTTTAAATTCTTTAAATTTTGTTGCCGGAACCGAAAGTTGGGCATTTATTCCTTCATGAGCGACATAGATACGCCCCAGTACTTCCATCGTATCCCACGCGATAAATAAATGATTTCTAAAAAGTTCAGGATTGCCAATTTTGGCATATTGATAAAAAGAAAGGGTTAAACGGTCTTCACCGGCTTCTTCTAAAAGCGAAGCCCTTTCTTTTGCACTTAAGGTATTGTACAGTTGCATGCTATACTTTTTTAGTGAAAAGAATGAATTATTTTAAGTTACAAAAGTAATAAAAATTAAATTTTTCACTAATAAAAAACAATAGGTGAAAAAAATCATTAAGTTTATGTTTTTCCCACTCCCTATTTTTAATTTAAGCTATGAAAAATCTGCTCTCAATAATTATTCTTTTTTGGGATAAGATTTTGTCCAACACTCAAAAAAATTTAATTTTCTGCACATTCACCCTATTTGTTTTTACAGGGGCTTATGCTCAATTTGGGCCTAAACAAATAATCTCACAAGATGAACTTTCAACACCACGTAAAATTTATCTCTCTGATATAGATAATAATGGGTTCATAGATATCTTAACTGCATCCTCAAATGAAATTAGTGTATTCTATAATAATTTGCAAAATAATGGCTTTTCATCTCAAGTTGTTGTTGTGGATGGAATTAGTTTAAATTATGCATTATGCGCGTCCGATCTTGATGGGGATGGAGACCAAGATATAATGGGGGCATCGTTTGAACAGAACAGCCGTATTTTTTGGGTGGAGAACTTGTTGGAGACCGCGTCCTTTAGCGGTAAAAATTATTTTTTGAGCTCATTTAGTGGTCCTTATGATATTATTACCACAGATCTCGATGGGGATGGGGATCAAGACGTAGTGGTACAGATTGATGGGGTGGATAAAATAATCTATTATAAAAACCTGGATGGCCTAGGTAATTTTGGTCCGCCACAAATTGTTACCACCGGCGGTACCAATGGCCGTTCGGTTAAGGCGGCAGATCTGGACGGCGACGGCGATATGGACCTTGCCGCATCAGGCTCTGGCGGTATACAGCTCTCATGGTTTGAGAACACAGATAGTGAAGGCACTTACGGTCCAGTACAGGTAATACAAGGGGAAGGCTCTGGTGTACAATCCATTTTTTTGGCAGACTTTGACAATGACGGCGATATGGATATTTTAAAAGGGGTATATGTGGGCCCGCTTGCTTGGCATGAAAATATAGATGGCTTTGGCACGTTTGGTGCCGAACAGGTTATAGATAGTTCTATACAATTTATTGTTTCGGTTTTTGCTGCAGATCTTGATAATGATGGCGATATGGATGCTTTGGCCACCAACGACAATTCTGCCTCTTGGTGGGAAAATACAGATGGGCAAGGTACTTTTGGCCCCAAACAGGATTTTGCAACAGATTTTAATTTTGCCATAGGCATTTTGGCAGCAGACCTGGACAATGACGGGGACCAAGATGTAATAGTTGCCGGGCAAAATGACGATACTATCTCTTGGTTCGAAAATTTAACAATTTTATCTGTGCCTAAGGAACAGTTAATAGATTTTTCCATATTCCCAAACCCAGCCCACGATACCATACGCCTAAACGTAAAAGGGGTAAACGATTATCAAATTACCGTTACCGATATGTTGGGCCGCATAATTTTGAAAAACGAGCAGAACTTAAACATTGTTGATCTTTCCTCCCTTGCTTCGGGTGTGTTTTTGATAGTTGTAAGCGATGGACAAAAAAAACTCACTAAAAAAATTGTGAAAATTTAGTAATTTTCTTTTAAGCATTTCAACTAAAAAGAGCCGTTATTGAATAGCGGCTGTTTTTTTAAGGACTGTTGACAAAAAAACTAATCAACTCCATTTTTCCTTTTGTAGCACAACCAAAGAAATAGTACCTTAGCCTATTAGGATTTTACTAAAATTATTTTTGAATTATATGGCAAACGAGAAAGAAAAAGACGCAAAACTAAAAGCATTAAAGCTCACTTTAGATAAACTTGATAAAACCTACGGAAAAGGCACCGTAATGAAAATGGGCGATGCGGCCGTACAAGATGTGGAAGTAATTTCCACAGGATCTCTAGGTTTAGATGTAGCACTTGGTGTGGGTGGTTACCCCCGCGGAAGGGTTGTTGAAATATATGGCCCGGAATCTTCAGGTAAAACTACATTAACATTACACGCAATTGCCGAAGCTCAAAAAAAAGGAGGTATAGCCGCTTTTATTGATGCTGAACATGCTTTTGACCGTTACTATGCTGAAAAATTAGGTATAGATATAGAAAACCTAATCATTTCACAACCAGACAATGGAGAGCAAGCACTTGAAATTACCGATAACTTAATTAGAAGTGGTGCTATTGATATAATTGTAATCGATTCGGTCGCTGCATTAACGCCTAAGAGTGAAATTGAAGGTGAAATGGGAGATAGTAAAATGGGGTTACACGCCCGTTTGATGTCGCAAGCCCTAAGAAAACTTACCGGTTCTATAAGTAAAACCAATTGTACCGTAATCTTTATTAACCAACTTCGGGAAAAAATAGGGGTTATGTTCGGAAATCCTGAAACAACCACCGGTGGAAATGCGTTAAAATTCTATTGCTCTGTTCGGTTAGATATTAGACGTTCTACCCAAATAAAAGACAGCAACAACAATGTATTGGGTAATAAAACCCGTGTAAAGGTTGTAAAGAATAAAGTAGCACCCCCATTTAAAACTGCAGAATTCGATATTATGTACGGACAAGGAATTTCAAAAGTTGGTGAAATTGTAGATCTTGGAGTAGATTTTGAAATTATAAAGAAAAGTGGATCTTGGTTTAGTTATGACGATACAAAATTAGGACAAGGGCGAGATGCTGTAAAAGCACTTTTACAAGACAACCCTGAGTTAATGGAAGAATTGGAAGGAAAAATTAAAGAAGCCATTAAAGCACTCAACCAATAAGTTTTCTCTGTACGCAACCTTTTTAATGTTTTAGTATCTACCTGCTGTAGACACCCTGAATAATAATATGGTTGCAGCACTTAATACTAAGTGTATGTATTTCAACAGTAATTAATAATTCACGGCACTACATTTGACTTTAGACGAGCTCATCATAGAATGTAAGAAGCAGAATGCTAAGGCACAAGGGGAACTATACAAAATGTATTCAAATACATTATTTTCCATTTGTTTGCGCTATTCTCCCAATTATGTTGAAGCCGAAGATAGTTTGCAGGATGCTTTTATAACTATTTTTAAAAAAATAGGGCAGTTTAAAGACAAAGGTTCTTTTGAGGGTTGGATGAAACGAATTACCGTGAATACCGTCCTTCAAAAATACCGCAAACAACGTGTTTTTGAAATACAGAGAGAAGAACAGCTGGAAGAGACTGAAGTTGAAGTTGAAGATAATGACATTCCGCTGGACTACTTATTAAAAATCATACAAGAATTGCCAGATCGTTACAGGCTGGTATTTACAATGTATGTAATGGATGGTTATACCCATAAACAAATTGGGGAAATGATAGGAGTCTCAGATGGCACTTCAAAATCTAATTTAGCAAGAGGTCGGATGATATTAAAAGCGAAAATTGAAGAATATAACCTTCAGAACAAAAAATAAAGTTGAATTAAGAAAATCCCTTTAATGGGAATTAATATGAAAGATAAAAAGCACATAGACAAGCTTTTTAAAGAGCGTTTCGAAAATTTTGAAGCAACTCCCTCGCCAAAAGTGTGGAAAGATATTCAAGCGCAATTAAATGAAAATAAAACAGACCACAAAGTAATTCCATTATGGTGGAAGCTTGCAGGTGTGGCTGCGTTATTACTTCTTTTATTTAGCGTGGGGAATTATGTCTTTAATTCTTCAGAAACAGATAATTCAATTGTTAATGAAGACAAAACAGCTCCAATAAAAGTTGAAGAGGAAAAAGATCAGCTTATTAAAGAAAATAACATCAATGAAGATAGAGTAGCTTCTGAAGGGCAAGAGCTTGAACAAGAGGTTGAAAATGAAAAGGTTTCAGAAGAAAAAAGTACGTCTCCTCAATCTCCTAAGACTAGAGACACATATAAAAAGACAAAAGCAACACAAACCGGTATTGCTTCAGAAAAAAATTCTAGTGAAAATAAAGCATCAACCCAAGAGTTAATTGACAAGAAAAAGGCTGTTCATGTTTCAGAACAAAAAGAAACAATGGCAGTTACTTCGGGCAATCAAAAAAAATCAACTGTAGATTCTGAAAAAACAGCTACTGAAAAAATAAAATCAACGCAAGAAATTTCAGAAAAAGAAACTGCTATCACAGATGCTAAAGAACCAAAATCAGATAATAAAAAATCCATTCAGGATGCTATTGATGAGCAAAAAAACAAAGATGCTATTGTTAAAGAGAACAATCCATCAAATCGTTGGGAAGTAGCACCAAATTTTGCGCCTGTATATTATAGTTCCTTAGGAAATGGTTCTTCCATAGATCCTTCTTTTACCGATAATTCTCAAAGTGGGGATGTAAATTTTAGCTATGGAGTACAGGTAAGCTATGCCATTAATGATAAGTTAAGTGTACGCTCTGGGGTTAACAATGTAAATTTAAGTTACACCACTGGAGGTGTTGAACTAGGCACCGGACCCGTGGCAAAGGCTTTAAAAACTATAGATTATCAAGGCAAAGAGGTTGTACTTACTGCTGTTGATAAAGGCACACTTACTCAGGCAATGCCAGGAGATGCCTTTGGAAACATTGTTCCAAAATCAACAAATAGTCCTTCCGAAATTATACAAGACATACGTTATTATGAAGTTCCGTTGGAATTAAAATATGCTTTGATTAATAATAAAATTGGGGTGAATGTAATTGGTGGTTTTAGCACCTTGTTTTTAGGAGATAATGCAATATCAGTAAAATCAGGGAGTTTTGAAAGTACGTTAGGAGAAGCAAATAATTTATCTAATGTAAGTTTTACAACAAACATAGGCTTAGGTGTAGATTATAAAATTTCAAAAAAATTCACGTTCAATCTTGAACCCATGTTCAAATATCAACTCAATCCGTACACAAATTCTTCAGTAGATTTTAAACCCTATTATGTAGGATTATACAGTGGATTGAGATTTAAGTTTTAGGTTAGTTTTAGGTTAAGTTAGGTTTGGTTTATACCAGACAATGATGATTAAAAAACCGTTCTTCGCCATAGGACGGTTTTTTTTATACACAAAATCTGGTATTAAACTCTTGTTTTGTATGATTGATTGCTATTGTGTAAGCTGAAAGCTCAAACAACTATCTTCTTCTATGGTAACGTTTCCGTTCCAACTATAATCCACGCAGCTCGCGGAGTACGAATAGGATCCTGGTGCAAGCTCATCAAACACACCTCCGGCTTCTATATCTTCACAGTCAGGAGAACTTCCAGGGTAAAAACCAGAGATAGTGCTACTGCCTTCCCCATTAAGAGTAACTAAAATCTGGCCACAACCATAATCCTGATTGGTCCAAAAAATAACCGATCCCAATCCGCTACTACCATTATCACCTCGGGCGACATCATCTCCAAATACCTGACCTGAGTTTTCTGGAATAAACACATTGCTCGGATCTTCATTATCATCTAACATTATGAGTGTTGATTGAAAACCGACAATATTTCCATTTTCTAAATGTCCAGAAACTGCATAAGCACTAATGGCCGAGGTACCATCACCAGCAGTAATAGTAATCTTTAAAAAGATAGAAAACCGATTGTCACTCCCTGATATATAAGATCCGTCACCATCGTAACTCACATTTGCCGAAGTGCCATTAAAATCTATGGTAAGTAGACTGGTATCTTGATTAGACAGACAGAAATTAAGGTCTTCATAGATTGTACCAACCGGTGGGTCATTAGGGACCGAGGTGTCCGTTAGTTCTAGAGGACTTGCCAAATAGCAATCTTCTAGAAATGGAGGGTTGTCTCCTGTGTTTATTTCAAAGCCGAGACTCTGCATCTCAGATACGACATCGCTATTATAAAAATCGCGAATGGCTGCCAGTGAACCGTCAAACTCGAAATTTTCCGAGTTATCCGAATCATCAGATTCTTTTTCACAAGAAATAAATATTGGGCTCATCACCAATAATATGGTAAAAATTGATAGTGCTTTTTTCATGGGTAGTAAGTGTTTTGTTTAACTCCAAACCTACCTTGTTTTAGTTGTAAAAAAAATACCCAATAAAGGGTATTTTAAGTATCTGCCAATAAAATTTATCTTGTTTATCACGATAGACAAACTAAATGTGTTTACCCCATATTTTTTAAACTGAAGAGTCCATTAGCTCCTTTAAAATTATCTCCCGAGTTTGATTCCGTAAAACCCGTTTATTCTCAAGTTTTAAGCCCACCGTTGGGATTGTGTTTAATGTTTTGGCACGCATCTTACCTGGAGTACCACTCAAAAAACGTTCTGGGAAACGTTTTTTATTATCATAGAACACCATGGCAGCAATAGGAATTTTATGTTCGATCGCAAGACGGAAGGCACCATCCTTAAACTGATCCAACACTAACGATTCATTAGGCGGGATGCCTCCTTCGGGAAAAATACAAATTCCATATCCTTGATCTAATTTTTTTTGCGCCCTTTCAAAAACTTCTAAACGGCTTTTAGGGCTAGTTCGATCAACTAGGATGCATGTTTTTTTATAAAAAAATCCGAAAAGAGGGATTTTAACAAGTTCTTTTTTACCCACAAAAACAAATGGGTTTTTTATAACATACAACATCAACATAATATCTGTCATGCTGGTATGGTTGGCCACAAACATATAGCTTTGCCCTTTTTTATATTTAGTTTCCCTTTTTATGATAGGATAAAAACCCATTCCAAAAATAATAAGCATCGCCCAAAACCGTGCTAACTTAAAAAAATAAGGATACCAACTTTCCTTTAAAATACTAATAAACAAAAATGGAAATAAAATAATTATGGGAACTGTTACCAATATATAAAACCATATTCGGTAAAGCGTAGCAAAGACGTAGTTGATTATTTTCATCGGTATCCAAAATTAACAAATAGAACGATGCAAATGGGCTAAAAAAAGTAACTTTACCAAAAAAATAAATTTTTATGTCCAGAATCCTTACCGGCATACAAAGCACAGGAACTCCACATTTAGGAAATATTTTAGGCGCCATTTTACCTGCTATAGAAATGGCCAACAATCCAAAAAACGACTCGTTTTTGTTTATTGCCGACATGCATTCCTTAACTCAAATAAAAGATGCTAAAACGCTTAAAACAAACACCTACAGTACAGCTGCCACTTGGCTTGCATTTGGACTGGATATTGAAAAAACAGTGTTTTATCGTCAAAGTGATATTCCTCAAGTAACAGAACTCTCTTGGTATTTAAGTTGTTTTTATCCTTTCCAACGTTTAACATTAGCACATTCTTTTAAAGATAAATCAGATAGGCTTGAAGATGTAAATGCTGGTTTGTTTAGCTATCCTATGTTAATGGCTGCAGATATTCTTTTATATGATGCTGAAATAATTCCGGTAGGAAAAGACCAACTTCAGCATATAGAAATGACGCGTGATATCGCTTCCCGTTTTCATGCACAAATGGGAGAGACTTTTGTTTTACCCGAAGCAAAGGTTCAGGAATCAACTATGTATATTCCCGGAACCGATGGTGCTAAAATGAGCAAGTCTAAAAATAATATCATTAATATTTTTCTTGCTGATAAATTACTTCGGAAACAAATTATGGGTATTGAAACCGATAGCACACCTCTGAAAGAACCAAAGAATCCAGATACCTGTAATGTTTTTAATATATATAAATTACTCGCTTCTACTGAAGATATTTCTAAAATGCGAAATAATTATGAAGGTGGTAATTACGGTTATGGGCATGCAAAACAAGCATTGTACGATTTAATCGTGAATCGTTTTTCAGAAGAAAGAAACCGTTATAACTACTATATGGAAAACCTTCAAGAGGTTGACAATGCTTTAAAAATAGGTGCTAAAAAAGCTTCTGAAATCGCAAGTACGGTTTTAAAAAGAGTTCGAGAAAAATTAGGCTATTAAAGAATCTGAAATAATTTCCCGGGCAACGGTCTAACCGCCCCTTTTAGCTCCATATTCAATAGCATACTTGCCGCTTTAAAGGTGGGTATTTTACAATGTAAAGCAATAACGTCCAGCATTTCTTTATCATTTTCCTTTAAAAAACGATACACTTTTTTTTCTTCTTCAGTAAGTTCAACAAAAAGTTGGGTTTGTTGTGGCTTTTTCTGTTTTTCATCAAGTTCCCAACCTAACATATAAATAAGGTCTGCCGCGTTGGTAAGCAAATGTGCTTGTTGCGATTTTATTAAATTATTACAGCCTTCACTTTGGCTATCTGTAGTTCTTCCGGGAACTGCAAAAACTTCCCGATTATATGAGTTTGCAATATCCGCGGTAACTAAACTTCCTCCTTTTTCCGCAGATTCTATAACAATAGTAGCTTCAGAAATACCGGCAATAATTCGATTTCTTTTTAAGAAATTCTTTCGGTCAAAATTATCTGTACTCCAAAATTCTGTTATAAATCCGCCGTTTTCTTCAACTTTTGAAACATATTTTTTATGCACTTTGGGATATATTTGATTCAAGCCATGTGCTAAACAGCCAATAGTTTGTAATCCATTGTCTATTGCAACTTTATGCGCAGTGATATCTACACCATAGGCAAATCCTGAAATAATTACAGGACGCAGTGGCGCAAGTTCTCCAATGAGTTTTTCGCACATCATATTGCCATACGAAGTTATTTTTCGTGCCCCGACAATACTGATGATTTTTTTATTTTGAAGATCAATATTTCCTTTTTGAAAAATTAATACAGGCCCATCTAAACAATGTTTTAATCGTTCGGGATACCCTTTTTCTTGAAAATAGGTTACGGTAATTTCATTTTTTTCAATATATATTAATTCTTCTTCTGCTTCATTCAAAAGACTTTTTTCGTTCAGTTCTTTTAATCTAAAGCTACCTATTCCATCAATTTTAAGCAGGTTACTTTTCTTTTCCTTAAAAATCCCTTCCGCCGAACCTATATGACGTATAAGTTTTTTAACCGAATTATCCCCAAGATTTGGAACTCGTTGTAACGCAAGTGTGTACAGCAATTCATTTTTTGAAAGCATCTTCTGAAAATAAAAAAGGGGAGTTATTAAAGATACAGTTTTTTTAATTTGTTAATAAAATACAGCTGTCAAAATCCAAAAAGAGATAAAAAAAGTTATTTTTGTTTACATGCAATTGGCTATTTACATACAAGATTTGCTCTATCGTTATGAATGCGTTATCATTCCGGGGTTTGGTGCATTTTTAACGCAATACCGTTCTGCGTATTTAGATAGCGATACAAATGCCTTTTATCCTCCCGGGAAAACGCTTTCTTTCAACCGACAATTACAGACCAATGATGGATTGTTGGCTAATTATGTGGCCTCTGTTGAAAATTGCAGTTATGAAACTGCCCTTCAAAAAATTAGAAATTTTACCGGTAAACTTTCTTTGGAACTTTCAGAAGGAGAAACTGTTTCTCTTAAAAATATTGGTGAATTTTATTTTAATGAAGAACGTTCGGTACAGTTTGTTCCTTCAGAAAAAGAAAACTTCAGCACATCTTCTTTCGGTCTTTCTTCCTTTGTTTCCCCAAAAATTAATCGGGAAGTTTATAAAGAAAACACTAAAAAACTAGAAGAAAAAGCTCCTATACTTTTTACGCCTGAAAAAAGAAATGCCTTACCGTATATAAAATATGCCGCTATTGCTCTTATTGCAATTTCAGTAACAGGTTTTGCAGGAATGAAATTATATGAAAACCGTGTTCAACAGCATAATTTCACCCAAAGACAAGAGGCGAATACCTTAGTAGAAAACCAAATTCAAGAGGCTACTTTTACTATTGAAAACCCTTTGCCTATAATTACGCTTACAGTTCCAAAACACACAGGGAAATATCATATAGTGGCAGGCGCTTACAGAATTGAAGAAAATGCCGATAAAAAAGTAGCGCAACTTGCTGAAAAGGGGTATACTGCAAAAAAAATAGGGGTAAATAAATACGGCCTTCATCAGGTTATTTATAACAGTTTTGAAGATCGTCTTGAGGCCTTAAAATCGCTTTATTCCATTAAACGTGCTGAAAATAATTCTGCTTGGTTATTAGTGCAAGAACTTGATAAGTAAAATTAACTTCCTTATTTCTTTAGGAAATTTTTCCGCATAAATAAAAATGTACCTTTGCAAAAAACATGCAATGGAACCAAAAACACCCAAAGATTCACATACAGTAGTAACCGACCTTGTACTTCCAAGTGAAACCAACCCAATTGGTAATATGTTCGGAGGCGAACTTTTAGCACGAATGGATCGTGCTGCTAGTATTGCTGCGAGAAGACACAGTCGAAGGATTGTGGTAACGGCTTCGGTAAATCACGTCGCCTTCAATAAAATGATTCCGCTGGGAAGTGTTGTTACGGTCGAAGCAAACGTATCAAGGGCGTTTAAGACTTCTATGGAAGTGTTTTTGGATGTATGGATTGAAGACCGCGAAAGTGGTTTGCGAAGCACTTCAAATGAGGCGATCTATACTTTTGTTGCTGTTGATGAAAGTGGAAATCCTGTGCCGGTACCTCAGTTAATACCAGAAACTAAAATTGAAAAAGAACGTTTTGAAGCGGCACTTCGAAGAAAACAGTTAAGTCTTGTATTGGCCGGAAAAATGAAACCTCATGAAGCAACCGAATTAAAGGCCCTGTTTGAGGAATAGAATATTTTTTATTAAGAGCATTACTTTTAGCCATATAGTAAAAACCAAGAATGGAAATAACACAGATTGTCGGGTATATTTCAGCTTTAGCCGTAGGAATTGTTTTAGGGCTTATTGGCGGTGGCGGTTCTATTCTTACTGTCCCTATTTTTGTTTATCTTTTTTATCTTAACCCTGTTACCGCTACTGCCTATTCTCTTTTTGTGGTGGGGTCAACAGCTTTGGTTGGGGCTATTCGTAATATGCAAAAGGGATTAGTAGATTTTAAAACCGCAATCGTATTTGCTATTCCGGCTTTTATCGCGGTATATTCAACTAGAAAATTCATTGTACCAGCATTGCCTTTGGAATTATTTTCAATTGGAAATTTTGTGGTGACAAAAGGTGTTGGAATTATGGTCTTTTTTGCTGTGGTTATGATGTTGGCCTCTGTAAGTATGATTAAAAATAAAACAAAAGAACCTGAAAACCCACAGGATTTACAATACAATTACCCTGTCCTTATTATACAAGGTTTAATTATAGGTTTAATTACAGGAATGATGGGAGCTGGTGGCGGATTCTTAATTATCCCCGCTTTAATCCTGTTTGCAAAATTACCTATGAAAAGAGCCGTTGCAACTTCTTTATTGATTATTGCAATAAATTCTTTAATAGGATTTATAGGAGATGTAGAGAATTTAAATATTGATTGGCCTTTTTTATTGTTGTTTTCTTCTATTTCGATAATAGGAATATTTGTAGGAGTTTGGCTGAACAAATTTATCGATGGGAAAAAACTTAAAAAAGGTTTTGGTTGGTTTGTATTAATTATGGGTGTTTACATTATTATTAAAGAATTTACCCATTAAAATTAATCCATTTCTGAAATTATATTGAACGAAAAAAAACTCAAAAATGAAAATAAAACAATTTGAATATAAACCTCTTTCACATTATTCATACGCAATTATTAGCGAAGGTAAAATGGCAATTATCGATCCCGAAAGAGACCCATTACAATATTATAAATATGCAGAAAAGCATCAGGCAAAAATAGTCGCTGTGTTTGAAACACATCCTCATGCCGATTTTGTAAGTGCGCACCTTCAAATACATAAAGAAACAGCGGCTACCATTTATACAAGTAAAAAACTTGGAGCTGACTATCCACATACCTCTTTTGATGAAGGAAATTCTTTTAAAATGGGGAACATTTATTTTAAAGCAATTAATACACCCGGACATTCTGCTGACAGTATTACAATAGTTGCAAATGAAGGAAAGGAAACAGTTTTGTTTACTGGAGATACTTTATTTATTGGTGATGTAGGCCGTCCTGATTTAAGGGAAAATGCAGGCAATATAAAATCAAAACGAATGGAACTTGCCAAGGCCATGTTTCATTCAATTCAAACAAAATTTACCGAATTCCCCGATACTTCTTTGGTTTATCCCGCTCACGGCGCCGGATCGCTTTGTGGAAAAAATTTAAGTTCCGATAGTTCAAGCACATTAGGAAATGAGCGTATGGGCAACTGGGCGTTTAAAAAACAAACAGAAGAAGAATTTGTAGATACGTTATTAGACTCACAACCTTTTATTCCGCATTATTTTGGATTTAATGTTGACATCAATAAAGAAGGAGCTGAAACTTTAAACAAGAGTATTGGCAATGTTCCGCTTAAAATTTCAGTTGAAGAGCTACATGAAAATTTATTAGTAATCGATACGCGAGATGAAAGTACTTTTAAAAAGCAACACCTTCCCGGAAGTATAAATATTATGGCTGTTTCAGAAACTTCAAAATTTGAAACATGGCTTGGCTCTATCGTAAAACCCAATGAACCTTTTTATTTGGTGATAAAAGGTGTAGAAGTCTTTGAAAATTTACTGAAACGCGTTGCAAAAATTGGATATGAAAAACAAATAAAGGCCGTCCTTACACTTTCTAAAAAAGAAATGCAGACTTCAAATAAGCTAAATCTCGATAATTTTAAATCGAATCCTGAAAAATATACCATCGTCGATATTAGAAATAAAAGTGAGATTTTAGAGGGGAATATTTTTAAAAATGCCATTAATATTCCCCTGCATTCCCTTCGGGAAAATGTTGGTGAAATTGCAACGGATAAACCTATTATGGTTCATTGTGCCGGAGGTTATCGCAGCACTGCAGGAAGTAGCATTATAGCAAACCACTTAAAAAATGTTCCTGTAATAGATTTAAGTGAGGCTATAAAAGATTTTATCTAAAATTTCAATTACATCCTATAAACCCAATCTTCCGGATTCATTTTATCGGAGTTTTTATAAATATAAAATTTTAAAGCTGTCTTTCCAGAATTAGGGTTATTATAAATAGTCCCTATTTCCTGTTTTGTAGACACCTTATCGCCTTTTTTTACAGAAACTGTGGCCAAATTTCTATATACCGTAATATAATCTCCGTGGCGGATATATACAGCATTATTTGCTCCTTTAATTTGTTGGATTTGCATTACTTCGCCTTCAAAAACAGCTCTTGCTTTTACGTTTGGTTCGGTCGTAATTTCAACACCATAGTTAATAGTTGTAACATTGGGAAATTGAGGGTGCTGATGTTTTCCAAAACGTTCAGTCACCACACCTTCAGCTACCGGCCAAGGTAATTTTCCTTTATTGTTAGTGAAGTTTAAAGCTAGGGCTGCTGCCTCAGGAGTTAGAGCAAAGGTTTCGGCAGCAGAAGTCTTTTTAGTCGTGGAAGCATTCCCTGAAGCTTTATTGGCTCTTGCAATAGCCGCTTTAATTAATGCATCTATCTGTCGATCTATCTCGTCGGCTTGCTTTTGTTTATTTCTAATTTGAGTTGCAAATTTACCCTCGTCTTTTTTAAGGGTTGAAACTAAAGCTTCCTGATCTTTTTTCTCTTTTGTTAATTTTTCTTTAGCCAACCTGTTTTCTTCAATTAAGGCTTGTTTAGTTTTTTTCTGATCTATAAGACTGTTATTTAATACTTGCAACAATTGCGTTTTCTCCTTTATGCTTTCACCTTGCTTTTTTCGATGTTTTGCATATTGCTTCATATATTGAAGACGCTTATATACCTGTAAAAAATTTTCAGAAGATAATAAAAACATCACCCGACTTTGATCAGACCTGCTTTTATAGGACTTACTAATCATCGCGGCATAATCGTCCTTTAATTCTGTAAGTTCATCCCTTAATCGACTAATATTTTTAAGGTTTTCATTAATTTCCCGCGTTAATAAATTTGCCTGTTGGTTGGTAACTTTTATAAGGTTTTCACGCGCAGAAATACGTTGATTAAGGTCTTCAACTTCTGTTAAAACAGATTTTTTTTCGCCCACCGTCTTAAAGAGAAGTGAGTTAATCTGTTTAATTTCCTGAAGAATAGATTGACGTTGTTCTTCAAGTTCTTTTTGTTTATCAGATTGGGCCAAAAGAGAGCCGAAAGCCAAGAAACTGAGCGTTATAAATAAATACGTTTGAATGCGTTTCATGTATTACAATTGAATTTCTTCATACCCATCTGGTATATTAAACGGAAAACTTACCGAAACATTGAGGTCTATCTTCTTATAATTTACATCAATTTTTGTTTTATCGTCATTTTCAGAAGCATTTATCTGAATATCCGTTGGATAAAACCCGTTTCCCTCTTTTTGATAATCGGCATAACGTACAGATAGTAAACGCCCATTATCGGGTTGTGAAAGTGTTTCTGTAACAACTTTAAAATTTTCAGGATTCAATAAGATTGAATGGATAAAATTTTGTGGCTGCTGTTTTGGTTGTAATTTATATTTGTTCTGAAATACATCAGAAGTATATTCCGAAGAATTTAAACTGAAAATCGATTGCCCGAGGAGAAGTGCCTGTGCTTTTTCGAAATCAATATCCGTTCCCAGCCAATTACTCAATAAGGTAAAATCTCCATCAAAATATGTGTTTGAAATACTTTCATAATAACTTACTTTTCCAGGAGTGATCAATACTTTCGCAAGGGTTATACCTATTAAAGACGCTTTTATCCAGATGGTTTTGTCTTTTTCCATGCGCAAGCTCACCGTAACACTTTGTTGCTTTTTTTCATCTTCATAAACAACCTGCACACGAGCTGCCATTGTTTTAAATTCGGGTGAAGCCGCATTGTGAGCTGCAATAATATTTTTGGTGGAAACCGCCGGATTAGCAGTATTAGAACCTATAATACCTTTGCCCGGTCCACAGGAAGTAAGTATAAACACAAAAAGCAAGAAACAACATTTTAATTTCATATAGTTAGTTGGGGTATTTAATTTCTGAAGCTTTCTTGATATACGTTTCGGCTTTTGTGGTATTGCCTTTCATTTTATAGGCTATGATCAATTGATTGTAAAAATCTTTTTCCATTTTAGGATTATCGAGTAAATAATCCAAACCTGTTTCGAGGCTTACTATAGCAACATCGGCTTTTTGTAAGCCATTATTAGCAACGCCATTCAGTAAATAAAGTAAGGGCTGCGCCGGAAATATCTCTAAGCTATTTTCGCTTAGTTCAGCTGCGTTTTCATATTTTTTGAAATCTATTTGAAGCAACAAGGTGTTTTTTAATAAGCTGAAATTATCTGTATCTTTTTCAATGCCTTTTTCATAAAATTTTAGCGCATCCTCTTTTTTATTTTTAGCAATATAATAATCGCCAAGTTGTTCAAAGATCTTTCCGCTATTGTCTTCGGAAAAAAGGTTTACAGCGTTTTCCAATTCTTTTTCATATTCCAGATGCAAATTTACAAAAGCAATAAAATCTCCCAACACATTGTATTTATTCTCTTTTTCAATTTCTGAAGATTGAAAAATAATTTTCATAGAACGAAGAGCTTCTTCAATATTATTTTCTTGTAGATAATATTTATACAATGCCAGATGTACCAATTGTGAATTAGGATTGTTTTTAAGAAGCTCTCTGGCAGTTTCAAAAGCTTTGGTGGTATTTCCTTCTTCACTGTATAGATAGATCAAATTAAGGTAGTCCTGCTCCTTCTTCGGGTTTGAACTTATCTTTTCTTCTAGTTTTTCAATTTGTCCGGAAGCATTCCCAGTTTGACGGTAAATTTGAGATCGTAAGGCATCGCGATAATCACTTTCGCCCCACGTTTCATCAAGTTCATCTAAAACCGTAATGGCTTTGTCGTATTGTTGTGTTCGCGAATATAAATTGGCGAGATCTTCTTTATAATCTTCGTCAATTTTTATAAGTTTTTGCACCAATGGAATCGCCGCTTCATAATTGTTTTCTAAATAATACAAATCGTACAAAGCTTCCATAACATCCATTCGGTCACCTTGCGATTTCAGGACTTTATTAAAATTTTCTTCGGCTTCTTTGTACTGCTTTAATTGGGTAAGATTTTTTCCTTTTTCAAAAAAAACAACCGCCTTGTTTTCTTCACTTTTAGCAGCTTTTTCGGCTTTGTCGAGTGCTTCTAAAGCTAAATCATAGTTTTCGATGCCTTTTTGCTTTAAAGCTTCAAAAAAGTTTTCTTGAAAAACATCACTTACGTTCCCCAAATCATCTGTAGGTTCTTCAGTGTTTATTGTTTTAATTTCTTGCGCAAAAGTCTCCTTCGGAAAAAATAAAATTCCGAAGAGAAATATAAATATGTATGTAAATTTTACTTTCAAATTACGAGATACCTGCCTTCGCAGGTATATTATTTTAATTCAGAATAATCGCCTATACTGATGTTTGTGAAATTTCCGTCAAAAGCAGCATAGTTACCAATCATAGCATTGTCTAAAGTAGCATTTTTTATAGTTGAGTGCGTTTGGATTATACTATTTTTAACGGTACTATTATCAATTATTGTACCTTCACCAATAGATGCAAACGGACCAATTGTACTATTTTTTAAAGAAACATTTTTCCCTATAAAACAAGGTTCGATTATTTTTGAGTTTTCATTGGTAATATTTTCAGAGATTAAAGGTTCGTTGCTTTCTGAAAGGAATCCCAGCATTCTACGATTAGTTTCTATGGTTACTTCTTTGTTGCCACAATCCATCCATTCATCAACCGTTCCGGGTTTAAATATTTTTCCGGAAGCCATCATACGTTTAATCCCATCATTGATTTGATATTCTCCGCCATTTATAATGTTGTTGTCCAACACATATTGCAATTCCTTTTTAAGCCCGCTCACATCTTTGAAGTAATAGATTCCTATAACGGCTTGATCGCTTACAAATTTTGTAGGTTTTTCAACCAATTCGGTAATTTCCCCTTTTTTATTCAAGTTTACAACACCATAAGCTTCGGGGTTTTCCACTTTTTTTGTCCAAATCACACTGTCTGCATCCTCATCTAAATTGAAATCGGCACGGATTAGAGTATCGGCATAGGCAATTACTGCTGGCCCCGAAAGTGAAGGTTCTGCACACATAATGGCATGGCCTGTTCCTTTAGGTTCTAATTGGCGGTAAATGGTAGCTTTTGCCCCAAGACCATCGGCAAGTTCCTGTAAACTCTTTACAACATCATCACCAAAAAAGGCGGGATCACCCAAAATAAAGGCGATTTCTTCGATCTCTTGGTTAAGAACGTGTGTAATATCTGCCACTAACCGGTGTACGATAGGTTTCCCTGCTACTGGAATTAATGGTTTTGGTACAGTTAACGTATGTGGTCTTAAACGGGAGCCTCTACCGGCCATTGGAACTATTATTTTCATATTTATGCCCGCGTAGGCGGGTATCTTATTTATTACACTTTAATTTATGTATGACTCTATATTCCTGTTTTCGCAGGAATTGGTCATTTTTTACCTGTGCTTCCAAATCCACCTGCTCCTCTTGTGGTTTCTTCCAGTATGTCTACTTCTTCCCAAACGGCACGTTCGTGTTTGGCTATTATTAGTTGAGCAATGCGTTCGCCATGTTGAATTGTAAAATCATCATTAGAAAGATTTACCAATATTACTCCTATTTCTCCTCTGTAATCGGCATCAATAGTTCCGGGAGAATTTAAAACGGTAACTCCTTTTTTTGCCGCCAAACCACTTCGCGGACGCACTTGGGCTTCAAAACCAATGGGTAACTCAATGAACAAACCTGTTTTTACAATAGCTCTCTGCAGTGGTTTTAAAGTGGAAGGTTCTTCAACACAAGCACGTAAATCCATTCCTGCAGAAGCAATAGTTTCATAAGAAGGTAATGGATGACCTGATTTGTTGATTATTTTAATTTTCATTTTTTAAGTATTAGGGAAAATTCTTTTTTTTCAGAAATAAAGATAAACATTATAAAGACTGCCAACAAAACACTTCCTATCCATAGATTGCCATCAAAAAGATAGAATGAAAGTCCTGAAAAAACAATCGATACTATTAAATAGGTTCCTATTTTTTTTATATCATAAGGCACTTCATAATATTTTTGTCCCAGAAAATAAGAAAGCAGCATCATAGTCCCATAAGCCGCCAAAGTTGCAATGGCAGAACCTTGATAACTTATAAACGGAATTAATAAAAAGTTTAAACCAATTGTTATAACCGCCCCAATTACCGAAATATAAGCTCCGTATTTTGTATGGTCTGTTACTTTATACCAAACCGAAAGATTGTGGTATATACCTAAACACAGATTTGCCAATAAAATTATAGGAACTATAGAAAGTGCTATCCAATATTCGCTTTGAGGGATTAAAATACGTTTAAAAACATCAATATACACAACGACAAAAAGAAGGATAAAACTTCCAAAAACAGTAAAATATTTAGTGATGGTTGCGTAGGTTTTTCGGGCATTCTCATGACCGGCATGATTAAAAAAGAATGGTTCTATCCCCAATCGAAAAGCCGTGGCAAACAATGTCATAAAAACACCTAATTTATAGCAGGCTGCATAAACTCCTACTTCGGCATCGGCGATATCTGAAGGAAGTAGGTATTTAAGTAGTATTTTATCAAAGGCTTCATTTATGGAAAATGCTATTCCGGCAATAAGGACAGGAAGGGCGTATTTGAACATTTTTTTCCAAATCACTTTATTGAACTTAAATCCAATTTTAATATAGATTGGAAGCAATACCACTAATGTAATGGCGCTTGCAATAAGATTGGCGATAAAAATATACGCTAATTTATTTTCTTCAGAATATATTGTGTTCCAAAATGAACTAGGTGAGTCTTCGGCTAATCCCGGAAGCATCAAAAAGAAAAATAAATTGAATCCTAGATTCACACAAACGTTGAAGATTTTAATTACTGCGTAATTCATGGGTTTTTCGTTTGCACGAAACCAAACAAAAGGCAATACCGCCAAAGCATCTATGGCTAATATCCATAAAGTGTATGTAATATATTCTGTTTTAAATTCCAGAAATTGGGAAAGAGGCTCTTTAAAAAATAAGGATATTATTAAAAAAATTAAGCTGGTAATGGTTAAAGAGGTAAGGGCAGTAGACTGAACGATTTTCTTTTTTGAAATATCTTTGTTGATAAACCTAAAAAAAGCAGTTTCCATACCGTAAGACAGGAGCACGTTACCCAAAATAAGATATGCCATCAATGAAGCATAAATACCGTATTGTCCTTTTCCTAAAACTGTAACGTACAGTGGAACCAGAATTATGGCCAACGCACGAGGTAAAACTGTGGCCAGACCATAAACAAAGGTTTGCCTGAAAAGCTTTTTAAATACAGTCAATATAAAATAATTTGAAGCGTAAAAGTATCGAAATTTTTGGTTTCAATCCTTTGTCATTCTCAAAATCTTGTAGTAGAAATATATTTAATTTCCGGTCCGGTTTCCAGGATAAGCAAGTGTTTGTTTTTCTTTTAATCCTGAAATCTTATAGAATTTTATCTTGCCATTGCTAAGGTAACTTACTACAGCTTCATTGGCTTGTAAATCAAAAAGGACAGTTTGAGGAGGTGTGTTTTGGGCTTCTTTTTGCGGATTACTATCCATAATAACATCCCTTAGTTCATTTTTAAAATACCCACTATATTGTTTTGGATTTTCTGGGGAATTTTTTGCTTTTACTTTTTTATTGCTGAAATAAATGTCTTGGATGGTAATATCTTCCGAAAAATCTTTAAAAATAATATAGACATTTGTGCCTGAACCACCTTCTTTAACTCCTGCAACCCAATTTTGATAATACCCTTCGGATATTGTAAATGGAGGGTTTTTCTCTAAATCTTTTATACCTGAACTGCCACAACTGGAAACAATAAAAAATAAAAAGATTATACTTAAAAATCTAAAACCGTAAGCGTTATTTTTCATATTATAAAATTAAACTTAATTAAATAGAAAAACCTACCGTTTCTGGCAGGTTTTTTCAATAGCAATTTTTAATATTTTTAGATTTGGCTTGCGCCCAATCTATCCGGACAATGCCTCAGCACCGCCAACGATTTCAAGAATTTCGTTAGTAATAGACGCTTGACGTGCTTTGTTGTATTGTAATTTAAGCGCATCACGTAACTCAGTTGCATTATCGGTTGCTTTATGCATTGCTGTCATACGTGCTCCATGTTCGCTCGCAAGAGAATCACGAAGGGCTTTAAATAATTGTGTTTTTAAACTTTTTGGGATCAACTCCTCTATAATTTCTTCTTTGGAAGGTTCAAAAATATAAAAGGGGATTGCCTTTTCTTTTTCAACCTCATCAATTTTAGGAGGCATAATAGGCAAAAACTGTTCAGTCATCACCAATTGTGTCGCGGCATTTTTAAAGCTATTATATACAATAACAATTTTATCGTAAGTGCCTTTTGAAAATAATTCCATTAAATTTTCAGCAATTACTGACGTATTATCAAAAGTAAGATCGTCAAAAATAGCATTGTTATTTTCAATAACATTTCCCGTTTTCTTTAAGATGTCATTTCCTTTTTTTCCCAAGGTTAGGAAATCCACTTTTTTACCGGAATATTCTTCAGCAGCCAATTTTTTAGCATGCTTAAAGATATTACTATTAAAAGCTCCTGCTAAACCTCTGTTAGAAGTAATAGCTACGACTAAAACTTTATTAACTTCACGTTGATCTGAAAATTTACTTTCGTTATCGCTATCCAAATTACTACTTAGATTTTGAAGCAATTCGGTCAATTTTTCAGAATAGGGGCGCATAGCTGTAATAGCATCTTGCGCTTTTTTCAATTTTGCAGCTGAAACCATTTTCATGGCACTTGTAATCTGCATCGTTGATCCAACGGAAGAAATTCTATTACGTATTTCCTTTAAATTTGCCATTTTTTTAATTATAAATTATGAATTCAGAATTATGCCTAAAAATAATTATGAATTATGAATTATAGTTACCAAAAGTTTCATCAACTCTTCACAATCATTTCGAAGTCCAATAGGAACTTCATAAATTTTTGTTTCTTCAATTATGTCCAGCCAATAAGAAGTTTCGTCTGCTTCCTTCAAGGCAATTCCTAATTTATTTTTAAAATCTTTTGTACTTACCCCCTTTGGGATTCTCGCACATTGGCACCAATACTAGTTCCAGATTTTAATAATTGATTCGTTATTTCATAATAACGTTTCGTTTTTAATTCCTCAGCATAAATCACAATTTTACAAGCAAAATAAAATGACTTGTCAACAATTGCATTATTCCGAGGTACGTAATTCATAATTCTGAATTCCGAATTCTAAATTATTTTTTATATTTTGCTGAAAGATCTTCAGCTACTGAAAATAATACATCAGTAACTTCGTCTGTTAATTTTCCTTCTTTTAAAGTATCCAAAATATTTCTATGCTTCATATTAAGCATTTCAAGATAATCTCTTTCAAATTCTTTTACCTTTTCAACAGGAACATTTCGTAACAAGTTTTTAGATCCTGCATAAATAATTGCAATTTGGTCTTCTACCGTATACGGATCATTTTGAGCTTGCTTAAGGATTTCAACATTACGTTTTCCTTTTTCGATAACATTCATGGTTGCAGCATCAAGATCGGAACCGAACTTAGCAAAAGCTTCCAACTCACGGAATTGTGCCTGATCTAGTTTTAAAGTACCGGCTACTTTTTTCATCGATTTAATCTGTGCATTTCCTCCAACACGTGATACCGAAATACCTACGTTAATTGCAGGTCGAACACCAGCGTTAAATAAATCTCCATCCAAGAAAATTTGACCATCTGTGATCGAAATTACGTTAGTTGGGATATATGCGGAAACGTCACCTGCTTGAGTTTCAATAATAGGAAGTGCTGTTAATGATCCACCACCTTTTATCATAGGTTTTAAAACGTTAGGTAGGTCGTTCATTTCACTTGCAATCTTATCATCGGCAATAATTTTTGAAGCACGTTCCAATAATCTTGAGTGTAAGAAGAAAACATCTCCAGGATATGCTTCACGTCCCGGTGGACGACGCAATAATAAAGATACTTCACGGTAAGCTACTGCTTGTTTTGATAAATCATCAAAAACAATCAAAGCCGGACGACCTGTATCTCTAAAATACTCACCAATCGCTGCGCCAGCGAAAGGAGCGTATACCTGCATAGGAGCAGGATCTGAAGCATTTGCAGCTACAATTGTAGTATATGCTAAAGCGCCTTTATCTTCTAAGGTTTGAGCAATGTTTGCAACAGTAGATGCTTTTTGACCAATTGCAACATAGATACAATATACAGGGTTACCTGCGTCATAAAACTCTTTCTGGTTTAAAATCGTGTCGATACAAACGGTACTTTTACCTGTTTGACGGTCACCAATTACCAATTCACGCTGGCCTCTACCAATAGGAATCATCGCATCGATAGATTTAATACCTGTTTGTAAAGGCTCGGTTACCGGTTGACGGTAAATTACACCTGGCGCTTTACGTTCCAATGGCATTTCGTATGTTTCACCTTCTATAGGTCCTTTTCCGTCGATAGGTAGACCTAAAGTGTTTACAACACGACCTACAATTCCTTCCCCTACTTTAAGGGATGCAATACGTTTTGTACGTTTTGCAGTAGATCCTTCACTAATTCCTTTGGATGGGCCCAACAATACAACCCCTACATTATCTTCTTCAAGGTTAAGTACAATAGCTTCAAGTCCGTTTTCAAACTCTACCAATTCGCCGTATTGTACATTTGATAATCCGTACACACGAGCAATACCATCACCTACTGTTAATACAGTTCCTACTTCGTCTAATGAAGCAGTTGCTTCAAAACCTGTAAGTTGTTGTTTTAAGATTGCTGAAACTTCAGCTGGTTTAACTTCTGCCATTTTATTTAGATATATGGTAAGATAAGCAACTGCTTATTCTCACTAATTTAAACTTTTACTAAATTCTCTTTTTAAACTTCCAAATTGATTTGAAATACTTGCATTGTATTGAAGGTCACCTACACGAAGGATAAATCCGCCTATAATTGTTGGGTCAACTTCATTTTTAAGTATTACTTTTTCGCTTTCTGTCAATTCTTTTACTTTGGCCATTACTTTGGCTTCCAATTCTGAGGAAAGTGGAACGGCCGTTATAACAGTTGCTACTTTTAAGCCTTGTTCTTCATTATAAAGATCAACATAACTTTTTGCAACATTGCTTAATAATGGGATACGTTTATTGTCTAACAAAATATTTATAAGCGAATGTGTTGTTTCTGATTGCTCGCTGAAAATTTTCAATAGTGCCTCTTTTTTATCCTTGGCTTTAATTATAGGGTTTTGAAGTACTAACTGCAATTCGCGGCTGTCTTCAATAGTTTTATAAACAGATTGCATATCGCCAAAAATAACAGCTTCTGTGTTATTTTCGTTTGCTTTCTGCAAAATTGCTTTCGCGTATCTTATCGCTGCTCTGCTCATTGGGTATTAGTTTAGTTTGGCATCGCTCAACATTTCATCTACAAGCTTCAATTGCTTCTCTTTATCTGAAAGTTCGTGTTTTACTACTTTTTCAGCAATTTCCAAGGAAAGGCTTGCTACTTGTTCTTTCAGTTCAGCAATAGCAGATTTTTTTTCGCTCTCAATAGCGGCCTGTGCTTGAGCTACCATTTTGTCTGCTTCAGTTTTTGCTTCCCCTTTTGCATCTGAAATCATTTGTGCTTTTATTTCGCGAGCTTCCTTTATCATTGCTTCACGCTCTATACGTGCATCTTGCAATAATTTTTCGTTATCTGCCTGAAGATTTGCCATTTCAAGCTTTGCTTTTTCAGCCGAATCTAACGCATCTTTAATGCCTTGTTCACGATCGTTTACAGCATTTAATATTGGTTTCCAAGCAAATTTGCGAAGTAACAAAAGCAACAACACAAATATGATTATTTGCCAGAAGAAAAGTCCAAATGAAAAGTCGTTAATTAATTTTTCCATGTCTATGCCCGCGCAGCCGGGTATCTTTTTAATTCAACTTAAAATTTATATTTATATCTACAAGATTTTGGAAACCTTGCAGAAAAAATTATGCTCAATATAATTTTAACAAACAGCTGTAACCAACCGTTACAGCCGTTTGTTATTTTTTTTGATTACCCAGCGAAAATCGCGGCGAAACCAATACCTTCAATAAGCGCTGCTGCAATAAGCATTGCTGTTTGAATCTTTCCGTAAGCTTCTGGCTGACGGGCGATAGCTTCCATAGCTTTCCCACCAATCATACCGATACCAATACCGGCACCGATTACTGCTAAACCTGCTCCTACAATACTTGGAATCATTGGGGCACCTTCTTGAATCATCATTGGAATTGTCATAATATATATTTATTAAAATTAAACATTCAAAATTATTACAAATGCGTTACTTCACCATCGTGGGCTTCGTGATCTGCATGAGATTCACTTGCAAACCCAAAATATAAAGCTGCTAACATTGTAAATATATACGCCTGCAAAAGCGCTACTAATAATTCAATTAATGAAATTGCGAACGACAATCCAAAGGATAATGGTCCACCAATCCAGCTTTTAAATATAAATATTAACCCGATCAAACTCATTAATACTACGTGTCCAGCTGTCATGTTAGCGTACAAACGTATTAATAGTGCGAAAGGCTTTATAATTAATCCTAAAAGTTCAATAGGAACAAGGATTATATAAATAAATATTTTCCCGAACCAAGGCATACCATTTCCTAACGGATCAACAATGTGCTTCCAGTAATCTTTAGTACCTGTAAAGTTTGTTATTAAAAATACGATCAAGGCCAAAGCTGTAGTTACGGCAATATTACCTGTAACATTTACCCCAAGTGGGGTTAAGCCAAACATATTTAGAAACCATATAAAGAAAAACACGGTTAATAAAAATGGCAAGTAGCGTTGGTATTTTTGCTCGCCAATATTCGCAATGGCAATATCATCTCTAATATAGATAACAATAGGCTCGAAAAAACGACCAATACCTTTAGCTACACCTTTATTTGTGTTATAACTTTTTGCCAACCCTCTAAATAAAAGAATAAGTAGGATTCCGGTAAACAACATCATCACTACGCTTTTAGTGATTGAAAAATCTATAGGACGCACATTGGCTGGGTGATCGCCGTGCTCGGCATCATAATTAATTATGCCTTCCGCGTCTGTTCGGTATATTTTTTCGTGATGAAGGACGTAGTATTTTCCGTTCGACTCCACAACTTCTTCTCCGTGGTGAAATTTTGAGGATGAAAATATTTTAATCCCATTATCCCATAATATTACCGGAAGCGGAAAACCATAGTGGTGCACTTCTCCAGTTTCTTCATCGGTAGAAGAAAATAAATTAAAATCGTGAGAGTCCAGAAGGTGATGATTAATATATTCTTTAATCTCCTCCTTTTTGGTTTTCTCCTTTTTAACTCCGGGAGCTAATTCTTTGGTGTGCATACCCTCTTGGGCTGTAGCCGAAAAGGTTATTGCTAAAATGAAAATTGTAAGTAATCTAACCAAGGTTTTTCTCTGCATCTTTGAACAAAATAATGGTGTCCTTAAAATTGGTGCAAAAATACAGTTATAAATCAGAATGTGAAAACAATTTTAATTCTTTTTTTTAGGGTGAAATTAACTCAATCTGATTGATTATTAAGCTGTTTTGAAAGATAGAAAACCTCGGAAGCCAAACATACAGCATATGGCACAAAAAAAGCAGCAAACTCGGGTGTTTCCATAACACCATTTTGTCTATAAGCAGGATAAAAAACAAGGAAGAAAACAAGGAATTTTAAACCACTTCCAGCCATAAAAATGAATCCGCTATGGGATGATTTTTTTACAAGGGTAAATTGTATTACCAATAAAATAACCGCTGCCAATATATAATTTACAATATAGGATAGTATTATTTTATTTTCAAAGAGAGAAAGATTTACCCATGATAATATCATTAAATGAATGGCAAATACCAGAAGAATAATCAATAATAGAATAAATAAAAAAACGCCCCCTTTTTTGGTCATCCTTTAGGAATTCAATTTATTGGTTTGTTTTACCACTAAAAAAAGTGATATACCCACTCCTGCAAGGGTACATATAATTGTAAATAACTTTTCTTGTGTATATGTGTCGTCCAACCATTTTCCAAGTTGAACAAAAAGGTAAATAATAACACCCATTTCAATAGCAATTGCCGAAAGTACAGCCCACCGCCTAATGTTATTATCTCCTTTTTTTGGCATGATTATCCCGATTGTTCAACAGACGTCTTTTTTGCACGTTGTTGCCTATTAAAAGGGTGATTTTTTTGTGTTTCTTCTTTTATAACTGCGTAGTTAGACTCTGTATTTTTATCTTCTCTTCCATCACCCATAGTACAAGAGGCATTAAATATAGCTCCAGGCTCTACGGCAAGTTTTCCGGCAATTACGTCGCCTTCTATTTTGGCTGAAGTTCTAAGAGTAAGGGTTCCAGTTACTTTAAGATCCCCTTTAAATGTTCCTTCAATGTCTGCATTTTCACAGCTTAATATTCCCTTTATAGTTCCTGCTTTACCAATCACTACTTTAGAGGACGTTGTTACATTTCCATCAATGGTTCCATCTATTCTAATGAAGCCTTTCGTATTAATGTCTCCTTTAATACTTGTCCCTTCATTAATGCGGTTTTGGCCTGTTCCGGGTTCTATACTACTAGTTTTTTCCTTTTTGTCTGAAAACATACACTTTTATTTTTGCGGATTAGTTTCTTCTATTTCTTTGCGCGGGGAATTTAAATAAGTATCTATATTTTTATGTATTTGAATTACTTTATAATTAGGGCTGGAAATTTCAAAATGAGGATTTGCTATTTTATACTTTTTGTTTTCTTTTAAAATTTGAGCAAACCCATTTCCTCCTTCTCGTGAATTTAAACCATGTATAATTACAAAAATAGAGCTCGCGGAATAGTAGTCTATAGAAGTGCTCATATTAGTATAGTTGTACTCTTCTATAGCTAAATTTAATTTATCCTGAAGTTTTACAGCTGCTTCTCTTTCGTCTGATTTAAAAGTGTAAACGATTTTCCAGTTTTCACTTTCTCCATCTGCAACAAAATCATTTTTAGCTATTTTTGGCAATACATTGCTGTAAATATCTTGTGCTTCTTTTCCTTCTTCTGAATTGGGATAATTTAATGACACATAATTCAATGCTGTTTTATAAGCTTCAAATCCTTGTTGACGTCCTGTCGCTGTAGCTTTTAATAATTCAAGCTTCGGAACAATATCATCACCATTATAAAGGGTAATATATTCATCACTTGTATCAATTACATCTTGGTATTGTGAATTTTCAAACTTTTTATAAAGTTGTTTATATTTAAACTCCGGGCTAGATTCATCTGTAGCAAGCATGGAATCGGGATTTTGAAGAATTTCAGCATAACGTGAATCGGGATGGTTGTTTATAATATCATCTTTATAATTGTTCGCCATCGATGTTCTTCCCATCTCCATATAAATCTTGTATAGATTGTATTTTGATGGTAATATAAGTCTCTCTTCAGGATTATAAGAAAGTAATTTCTCAAGGCGGTTTGCGGCAAGTTCGTATTCTTTGAATTTCTCTTTATATATTAATCCTAATTGATAATACGCGAAATTACGGTCTTTAACCAAGCTCTCTAAAACAATTTGATCTGTTGGAATTTTGACTAAATAACTTTCAATATCATACAGCTCATTGTCTTCGATTTTCACTTCTTGCTTGGTGATTTTTTCATCGTTTTTTATTCCGGTTGACTTTTTTGAAGAACGTCTCCAATTATCTTCCAGTTTTCTATCACCCCATCTGCTTTTAAATTCTTGTTTCCCATACGCAACTGTGGTTGGGTTATAGAAATAAAATTTTCCGCCCCGGGCTTTTTGGTCTTCTCCCGATTTTGATTTTTCAAAGAAGCTATTATTTGCGATGGTTTCATTACTTGCTTTTTGCGACATAGCTATCGAATCTGCTTTTGCTTCAGCTTTTAACCTTTCAACGTGTTTCGTGAAAAAAGAACGTTGTTCGCTCTCGCTCATACCGGCAATTCTTATAATGCTGTCGTTTATGGTTGCTATATCTTCATACTTAATTACATCATCCAGATTTTCTCGCTTCTTTTTAATGCGTCGCCATTGTCTTGATTTTTCTTCAAGATTAGTGAGTGTACTATCATAATAAGCTCCCGCCGTTTTATATTCGGCACGATCAAAATTAATTTCTGCTAAAGTTTGGTAATTTACAGATTGTAAAACCTGATCATCTTTATATGCTTTAATAGATTTATTATAGTAGCCTATAGCAGTCTCTATACTGTCGTTGTTTTTGTAATATTCACCAATCTGATTGTAAATTTTATCAAGATAAGGACGGTTTTCCCTGTTTTTTTCAAGTTCTTGAAGCAATTCCAACAACGCAACGCGGTCTTCCTTTTCGTAATCAAAGTTCTTGGCTTTGGCAATGTAGGCGTTTATCATATAAATGCGCGGAGACTTCCTGTTAAGTGCAATTACCTCATCAAAAGCCATATTGGCACTGTCTTTCTGATTAAGGCGGTTGTACAGTTGTCCTTTTATATATGCATATCTTCCTTTAAGTTCATTGTCTTTTATATTTTCTGAAGCTAGTTTAATATAGGGTATTGCTTCAGGAATTGAATCGAGGTTAATATAGGCTTGCGTCATTATCGCGGCACCTTCAGCAAGTTCCTCTTTATCAAGGTCTGCTCGTTTAAACATCTGTTTCAAGTTCTCTAAAGCGACATCTTCATTTTTAAGTCGAATATTGGTCTTGGCCTTCCAAACGTTAGCGCGGTTTATGTTATTAGTGGTGGGATATTTATTTAAAATGAAATTAAAAGCATCCAATGCTGGAATAAAACGATCATCAAAATATCGGGCTTTCCCAAGCAACATATAGGCTTCATCTGTTTGGGGATTGTATTCTTTCCCGTCAATATAGATGGAATGTTTTTGGATTGCTTTTGCAGCTTTTTCTTCAGCTCTATTAAAATTGGGGCTTTTAGAATCCCCAGGAAGCATGTTGTCTTCATTTAAATCAATACGCTCAACAGGAAGTATTTCCCAGAAATTGTCCTTATATGTTAGTGCAAGTTCTTCTTTTCCGGCATCAAATGCCACGCCGCCATTGTACAAAGCATTATACTCTCCACTTACTGCATGGTAGTTCCGACTTAAAAACGTATTTTTTTTCCTTGAACAGGCTGTGACAACTAAGACAGCCATGATGATAATGGTAATTTTATGTATGCCTTTCAAAATTGTTTCAATTATATGTTATTGTAACTTAAAAGCTTTGCTTTTAGTATATAAACAGTGTCTACTTCGGTAAAAATACATTTCTTTTTCAAATCTCGGGGAATATTCAATTAAAAATTGGTGATGTTTCCGATGTGGTTTCCTCAAATTCGTTTGTACTTTTGCTAAAAATTTTAAAGCTATGAATAATTTTCACACGCTTGTAGTTTCCGAAGTGAAACCTGAAACCCCAAATTCGGTTTCAATAACTTTTAAAATTCCGGAAGAATTAAAAGAAAAATTCCGCTTCAAGGCAGGTCAATATCTTTCCATAAAGCATATTGCAAACGGAAAAGAAGTGCGAAGGGCTTACTCTATTTGTAGTGCGCCTGGCAGCGGAATTGTAAAAGTAGGGGTAAAGAAAGTTGCCGACGGTAGTTTTTCTACCTATGCAAATACGAAGCTTAAAGCAGGTGACACACTTGAGGTTATGCCGCCCCAAGGGAAATTTATTTTAGACCCAAAAAACGAGAATATACACAATTACGCAGCTTTTGTAGCAGGAAGCGGAATTACACCCGTTCTTTCTATTGTGACAAATGCATTGGAAAAAGAACCCGATAGCAATTTTTTGCTGGTTTATGGAAACCGGTCCATGAGCGAAACAATGTTTCATACTGAACTGTTAGAACTTCAACAAAAATATCCAGACAGATTTTATCTTGAATTTATTTACAGTCGCAAACAAGAAGAAAAAGCAATGTTTGGTCGTATTGAAAGATCTACCGTCAACTTTTTTCTGAAAAATAAATTTAAAGACAACTCTTTTGAAGCTTTTTACCTTTGTGGCCCAGAAATGATGATAGATGAAATATCAGCTACCTTAAAACAAAGTGGAGTTAACGAAAAACAGATTCATCACGAACTTTTCTCCACTGCTGAAAAAGGACTTTTACTCCAAAAACACGATGGCGAAACCCTGCTTACCGTAACTGTTGATGATGAAACCGCCAGCTTTAGTATGCCACAGTCCAAATCGGTTTTAGAAGCCACATTAGAGGAAGGTATGGATCCGCCGTATTCTTGTCAAGGGGGAATTTGCAGTACGTGTATTGCCCGTATTAAAGAAGGAAAAGCTGAAATGAAAAAGAATCAAATACTTACCGATGGTGAAATTGCAGACGGACTTATTTTAACCTGCCAGGCACATCCAACCACGCCTACATTGGTAATAGATTATGACGATGTTTAAAGGATTTCCTTTATTTTTTTTACAACAGTCTCGGGAGAAATAGTCTTCATTGCATTTTCGTAGTCTTTGGGATATTTATTTCCATACACAGAGGTAGGGATCAAAGGAAATTCTTTCCGGTTGGCAAGCAATTGGTTTTCTTCCTGTTGGTTAAAAGGTGCAAAACCAGCAAACGGGTGGGTAACACCCCAAAGGGTTAAAACAGGAATTCCCATCATTGCGGCTAGATGCCCGTTGCCACTGTCCATAGAAACCATAATATCTAAATTGGAAATCAACGCAAGTTCATCCTGAAAAGGAAACATCCCGGCAATACTAATTACATTCGAATATTTTTTTTCAAGATTTTTTAAAGTTGCTATTTCTTCTTTTCCACCTCCAAAAAGAAATATTCTATATCTATCTAAAGCGTCTAAAGAATTGATTACTTCCTTCATTAACTCTAACGGATACATTTTACTTTTAAAAGCCGCAAAGGGCGCAATGCCGATGATTTTTTTGGGTTCAACACCAATTAATGCATTTATACGTGGTGGTAATCGTTTTCTTGACGGATACGTATTTTGGGAAAGATCAATTGGAAATCCCAATTCGGCAAATACATCTGCATACCTTTGAAATGTTGTTTTAAGTGGATAAAATTCTTTATTCTCAGCTCGGGTAAGAGCTTTTTTATCGGCTCTTCCTTTATCTATGGTTGCAGTTTTTATTTTTTTAAAATGAAAATATCGTGTAATTATTTTAGAACGAATTACATTGTGCAAATCGGCTACAGTATCTATTTCTTTTTCTTGAGCTTCTTTGGCAAGTTTGAGTAAACCTAAATGTTTATGCTTTCCATAAACATCTGCAGTCAAAAATTCACAATTGGGAATATCTTCAAAAAAAGGCTTGAAAAACTTACGAGAGACCACAGTAATTTTTACTTCGGGATATGTTTTTGAAAAAACCCGAAGCACAGGAACTGTCATTGCCACGTCGCCCATTGCCGAGAGACGAATTACCAATATGTGTTTGGGTTGTGACACTTTATTTCTCGCCGCGAAGCACAGGGTTTAATTCGTCATCATTGTACATCTTCATCTGGCGATATACTTTCATATATTTTCTTCCGTGGGTGATATCTTCCAAAAGTTGGTTGATTGCGGTACTAAGATCTACCCGTTGTTCCAATAATACGTCGAGCTTTGTCTGACACTTCATCCGGTGCTCCTGAGAAGCATTTTCACGGTTGGCCTCTTCGTTCATATGATAAATCTTTAAGGCTAAAATTGAAAGGCGGTCAATTCCCCAAGCGGGACTTTCGGTATTGATGGTTGCGTCTTTCTCTGGTTTAACGTTATTAAATTTTTCGAGAAAATAACTATCAATATATTCAACCATATCGGTGCGATCTTGATTAGATGCATCAATTTGTCGTTTCAATTTTAATGCAGAAACAGGATCGATGTCGGGATCGCGAATAATATCTTCATAATGCCATTGTACGGTATCAATCCAACATTTTCGGTAAAGTAAATGTTCGATAAGCTGTGTCTCTTTATCGAAAGGGTTTTTAAAATCCTGATCAACCGTATTAATCTTATGATAGGTGTCTATTACTTGTTGAAATATGGTATTTGCTATATCTGAAAACATACTTTTAATTTTTATTTCTTTTCTAAAATGTGTAAATATTCATAGGTTTTTGTGGCGACATGATTTCTGTTTTCGGTTTTATCGGCTTTAAAACGTTGGTATTGTTTCGTTTTTAAACTGTATTTACCAAAGCGTTTCATAACCGTTTCCACCTCATCACGAGACATTAAGCCCTCGTTATTATAACTTAAAAATATATAGGGAAATTGGGCTTTTTTAATTAAATCGGCTAACGAATTTAGCACTTCTCCCTTTTTACAATATTCACTTTTATAATAATTACGCAAACCTGTTTTGCCTGAGGGAACAAAGGTATCATATTTTGCAATAGTGTTGAGCAAATGATAATATGCACCGTATTGACGGCCATTATAAGGTGGATCTAGATATAAGATATCACCTTCAATATTTTTAATGAGTTGATTTCCCTCTTGTTGAAAAACCTGGTGGTTGTTTTCTGTTATTTGAAAAAGAGCCGGTTTTATATGTATTGGTTTTGCCGCAGAAACTTTAATTTGTTTTAAATATGAGGCGTAAACTGAAGCCGTGTTTGCTACTTTATCTGCGCTTTCCATCAAGGATGCCAGCAGAAAATAATATTGATCTTCTGAAATTTCTGAAGTTTTTTTCCATCTTTCAATTTGCAAACGGATGGCGTCAATTTTTTGTCCATTTTCGGAAGTAAAATAATTTCGCCCCGCTTTTCCTCCTTCTGAATATTGCTGAAATATAAATCCTTTTTTACCCTTTACTTTATTGAGTTCTTCTAGAAATTTTTCCGAAGAAAAAAGGGTGTGATTTCCAATATAATTGCGGTTCAATACATAGCTGTAAAACTCCACATCATTTGAAATTATCTGTTTTACACAGGGTTTAAAGTTTCTACCAACAATACCCGTGCCTGCAAATAGGTCACAAAAAATCTTATTTGAAAGATCTTTGCCTGCAACTTCCGAAATCGTTTCAAAAATAAAAGAGGAGAGTTTGTTTTTAGATCCTATATAATTCATTTTAATGCCTAGAATTATCGCTAATGGTTTTTATTTCTTCAGCAAAAGTAAAAGAAAGCAGTGGGTCAGTGGGTAAATTCAGTTATTAATTTTTAATGCGGGTAATTAAAGATGTTTGCTGTTCAAAGATTTTCCAAGGGGCATTATAATATGAAAACCAATATAGGAACTAATACCACAAGCCATAAAATAAATTCCCTAAACCAAAATTCCTTAAGAATTTCTATATAATTTGAAACTATAATAGCAGTTGGGGCAAACATAAAAATAAGTTCGGCACCTGTTTTTATTGAACTTGCTAATATCATACAAATAGTAATCCCCAATATAAATAGTTGCATTAAAAACCGGGGGCGTTCTTTTTTTGAAAGCTTAGTAATTGAAAGGAGGCGTGTGGTACCCGTCCATATTAATAAGGTTATTATTACCGCTACCGGAATCACAATACTCTTTTTATTATACGCTGAAAAATCAAAGCTTATAGGGGTTTTCCATTCAAAAAACCATTGAAATGAATCGTCAATTAAAAAATGAACTGCTGTGGCCAAAAAGAATACGCCCATAAAACCTACTACAGGGATGAGTACAAGCTTATAATGCGTATATGGTTTTTTAAGTATTGCAATAAATAATACCGCAAAAAGTAAAAGGCTATAAAAATAGAAGAAGGATGCCAGCGTGATCCAAATAGTGGCATCGAGGATTTTTTTTTCTGAATTTTTTTCTGAATCTAAGCTCAATATTCTTCTTAGTGCCAACAATATTAAAATATTGGATATTAAAAAACTATGGTTTAAAAAAACCGCCGGAAGCATGACCATAAAACAAGTAAAAAACAAAATCCCAAAGGTGTTTCCTTTGGTGAGTTTGTTCTTTTTAATAATAAAATCCAATAGTAGCATTGAAAAAAAAGAAATCACAAGAAAAAAGAAATGTTGTGCTATAATTGGAAGAGCTAAAAGCTCTAAAATATCACTGGATATCGCGAAAACATAACCTATACAAATATAAACCCCTGCTATTATAAAATTGATTGGATTAGATTTACCGAAAAAGCTTGTAAGCATAGCGGGTATTTTATATTTTTGCGTTATAAATATAAAGATATGTTTTGGACAGGAGTTTTTGAAGGAATACAATCCTTTTTTGAAAATGTTGCATTTATCCCTTATGATGCACTAAGAAGTTTGGAACTGGAAAGTTGGTTAGCAGCTAATTTTATGTCGTGGATTCTTCTTGTTACTTTTTGTGTGCTTTTCATCTATTGGTTACTCCAATTGAAGGACTTTAATGAAAGTACTGAAAACACATATACATATAAAGAAGATACCTATTTAGAATAGGTCAAAACCTATATCGCTACGATACTGCATCCTGTCAAAAGATAATTTTTCTATATTTTGATAGGATTTTTTTAGTGCCATTTTATAATCTTTATCTAAAGAAGTAACGGCAAGCACGCGACCTCCATTTGTTACTGTTTTTCCTTCACTATCTTTTGTTCCGGCGTGAAAGACAATAGAATCTTTAATATTTTCCATTCCTGAAATTTCTTTTCCTTTCTCATAAGCTTCTGGATAACCCCCAGAAACAATCATTACAGTAGTTGCGGCTCTATCATCGATTTCTAAGGAAATTGAATCTAGTTTTTGATAAAAGGTAGCTTCTAGCAGATCAACCAAATCAGTTTTAATGCGAGGCAATACCACTTCGGTTTCAGGATCGCCCATTCGTACATTATATTCAATCACATATGGTTCCTCATTAACTTTAATCAATCCTATAAAAACAAAGCCCTTATAATCTATTTGTTCGTCTTTTAAACCGTTTACAGTGGGTTTTACAATACGTTCTTCAATCTTTTGCATAAGTACCTCATCGGCAAACGGAACGGGGGAAATGGCTCCCATTCCTCCTGTATTTAAGCCAGTATCACCTTCGCCAATACGCTTATAATCTTTTGCGGTGGGTAGAATTTTGTAATTTTTTCCATCGGTCAGGACAAACACGCTTAGTTCAATTCCATCCAAAAATTCTTCTATCACTACCTTTTCACTTGCTGTCCCAAATTTACTGTGGATAAGCATATTTTCAAGTTCTTGTTTGGCCTCTTTTAGATCATTCAAAATTAAAACGCCTTTTCCTGCTGCCAAACCATCGGCTTTTAGGACATAAGGTGGATTTAGTGTTTCCAAAAAAGATTTTCCAGCATCCAGTGATTTTGCCGTAAAACACTCATAGGCAGCCGTTGGTATGTTGTGCTGCATCATAAACTCCTTGGCGCGTTGTTTGCTTCCTTCCAATAAGGCTCCGCGTTTTGAAGGCCCGATAAGCATTACCTTTTTTAATGTTTCGGTTTCTGAAAAGTAATCTGATATCCCAAGAACCAATGGATCTTCGGGGCCTACCACCACCATTTTGATATTATTTTCCAGAACACATTTTTCAATTGCGTTAAAATCGGTTACTGAAATTTCAACATTGGTTGCAATAGCTGAGGTTCCAGCATTACCTGGGGCTACAAAAAGTTGGTCACAACGATTGCTTTGGGCAATTTTGTATGCGAAAGTATGTTCTCGGCCGCCCGAACCTAAAATTAAAATGTTCATTCTGAAAGGTTTTATTTCACCATCAAAAATAATTGTTTGTAAATTGACCCACTAATTTTTTTTGAATTGAATTTATTTGAACTCACATTACAATTAAATGGATTTCCTATTAAGGAGGCAAAAACCCGTTTGAAAGAAATTCAAAAAATTCCGGAAAGCCAATTTGAAGCTTCCGTTAAAAAACAGCGACAAAAAATTGTCGCTTATCACCGAAGCGAAAATCACTTTTATCGAAACTTCACTAAAAACATAGACCCTGAAAATTGGAATACAATTCCAGTAATGAAAAAAAGTGATCTGCAACAGCCCTTACAGCAGCGTTTATCGAAAGGTTTTAGCAAAAAAAACAGTTACATAGGTAAAACGTCTGGTTCTAGCGGGCATCCATTTATTTTTGCCAAGGATAAATTTAGTCATGCGTTAACTTGGGCTGAAAATATCAATCGGTTTAAATGGTTTGATATTGATTTTAATACTTCACTACAAGCCAGGTTTTATGGTATCCCCTTAGATTTTATGGGATATCAAAAAGAACGGTTAAAAGATGCGCTAAGCTGTCGTTACAGGTTTCCTGTTTTTGATCTTTCAGAAGAGAAGTTGGAACAGTTTCTTGAAGTTTTCCGAAGAAAAAAATTTGAATATATAAATGGTTATACCAGTTCTATTGTATTATTTGCCAAATTCCTAAAACAAAAAAATATTATTTTAACTTCGGTTTGCCCAACTTTAAAATATTGTTTTGTCACCAGTGAAATGCTTTTTGAAAATGATAAAATATTGCTTGAAAAGGTCTTTGATGTTCCTGTATTAAATGAATATGGCGCCAGTGAATTGGGACTTATAGCTTTTGAAAATACAGAAGGAGACTTTGTAGTAAACAGCGAAAATCTTTTCGTTGAAATTTTAGATGAAAACAATCAGCCAGTTAAAAATGGAGATTCCGGACGCATTGTAATAACATCATTATATAATAAAGCGCATCCATTTATACGATATGATATAGGCGATACGGGGGTTTTAGATCCTGGAAGCACATTTAAAAAGCCTCTTTTACAAAAACTAATTGGTCGCACCAATGATATTGCAAAACTTTCTGGAGGGAAAACAGTACCCGGACTTACATTTTATTATATAACCAAAAGTGTTATTGAAGATGATGGAAATGTAAAGGAATTTATTGTTGAACAGACTGCTTTCGATAGGTTTAAAATTACATATATTTCAGAAAAAGAACTCACTATTATTGAAACTGAAAATATAAAAAAGGCCTTATTTAAATACGTGCAAAATGATCTTTTATTAGATTTTAATCGTGTAGAGGTTTTAAAGAGAAGTAAAAGTGGGAAACTGAAACAATTTACTTCAAATTTATAATTCTTCAATTTGTTGGGGACGTACCAAAAAATATTCCCAAAAAAATCGAAATAAATAATAGACAGATGCTATATAGGAATGCCCTAGATATTCTCTATAAAACCGGAAGTTATATTTAATTAATTTTAACTTATTGGCACTTACAGAACCTTTTCGAACACGGTAATACGCCAAGTCTTCTTGCAATCCAAGGGCGGGTTTTTTACTTCGTTTTATAGCTTCAAGCCAGACTGCCCAATCTTGTCTTTTACGTAATTTGGGAGCCATTATTTTTCCTAATACGGAAGTGTTGTAAATACCTGTGAGATTTCCTATATAATTGTTTGTGTGTTGTTTTTTATAGGAGAGTAATGGCAGCGCTTTAATTCTTTTTTGAAGGGAATTACCATTTTCATCAATTTGTAAATAGCTGGAATAAGAAACATCGCAGTTATTTTTCTCCATAAAAACAAGTTGTTTTTCCAATTTTTGTGGATGCCAAAGATCGTCAGCATCCAAAAAAGCTATGTAATCTCCTTTTGCCAATTTGGTTGCATAATTTCGGCAATAAGCTGCGCCTTTATTTTCAGGAAGCTTTACAAGTTTAATTTTAGGATTTATAGATGAAAATTCCTCTGCTTTTTTTACCGATTCATCTTGGGAAGCATCGTCAATAATTATTAATTCCCAATATTGGTAGGTTTGTTTTTCTACTGAAGAAATGGTTTGGGCAATAAATTTTTCTGAATTATATAGTGGTGTAATAATGGAAACCAGCGCTTTCATTAATAGGCTTTATCTTCTCCCTTAAGAGCATTATAGACTGTTTGTGTGACGATTTTTAAATCCAAGAGCAACGACCAGTTTTCTAGATAAAAAATATCATACTTAACCCGATTGATAATATCGTTATCGCTTTCAACTTCACCTCTATATCCACTTACCTGTGCAAGTCCTGTGATTCCAGGCTTTATAAAATGGCGTACCATAAATTTGTCGATTCGCTCTGCATACATATGAGTATGGCTAACCATATGCGGGCGTGGCCCTACGACCGACATTTCGCCTTTTAAAACATTAATAAATTGTGGAAGTTCATCAATACTAGTCTTGCGGATAATTTTTCCAACCCTTGTAATTCGGATATCACCTTTTCGAACTTGATGAAGATGAGCCTCGGGGTTTGGGTTCATAGATCGAAATTTATAACAGTAAAATTCCTTATAATCCAATCCATTGCGCTTTTGCTTAAAGAAGACTGGGCCTTTGGATTCGAGTTTAATAAAAAGCCCCAATAAAGGAGTAAGCCAAGATAAAATTCCCACAATAATAAAAAGTGAAATAATAATATCGAAAGCTCTTTTTATAAATTTATTGAATGCTTCGTCAATAGGAATACGCCTTAACGATAAAATGGGTAAAAACCCATAATACATAAAATTCAGTTTTTTACTATAGATTTCTTTATTATCCGGAAGGAACTTTAAAATTTTTAAATTATTATCTGCAAAGTCAATAAGCTTTATAAGGTCTTTATTATTGATTTCGGCTACTGAGGAATAAATTTCATCAATATTATTTTCTGCTATATATTTTAAACTGTCTTCAATAGTAGTTTTATTAGGCCCTTTAAAATCGAAGGTTTTTTGAAGTTGATATCCATATTCGGGATTGTCGTTGAAAAATTTTCGAAGTTGATCTGTTTTCTGATTAAGTCCAATAATAACTACCCTCCTTAGGTTACCTCCTAAAATAAGGCGATACTTTTTAAGTAAATAATAAATTGTAAACTTTGTAATCGTAATTAATAACATTACGACGAGAACATATTTTATGACCACGAAAGGATCTTTACTATCATCTCCGTAATATCCAAAAAAAGCAAAAACGATCAAAAAGAAAACGATTCCCTGTTTCCCAATTAAGGACATTATTTTAGTGGCATGAGTAAATCGATAAATTTCATAGAAATTGGATTTTAAAGAAAGTACCAACCAAGCAAAAGAAACGAAAAATAGAAAAGAAAGATAATGAAAGTTCTTTATAAAAAACAGATCTGCCAGCACATGTATTATCAGCAAATCGATTATATATGAAATGGGTCTTAAATACCCTGAATATCTACCTCGTTTAAATATCATGCGCTATTCCCTGATGTGCTTTGAAAAATCTTTGTGTTCACTTTTAAAAAGTTCTTCCTCTGTGAGTCCTTTAAAATAATCGAACGTCATTTTCATTCCTTGTTCCCGGGATACTTTTGGTTCCCATCCTAAAATTTCTCGTGCCCGGGTGATATCGGGTTCCCGCTGCATTGGGTCGTCTTGCGGCAAGGGTTTAAAAACTATTTTTTGATTGGTTTTTGTAAGTTTAATAATTTCTTTGGCAAAATCAAGTATCGTGATTTCTTCCGGATTACCAATATTTACAGGATCGGTATAATGGCTAAGTAACAGTCGATATAATCCCTCCACTTGATCATCTACATAACAAAAAGATCGTGTTTGCATGCCATCGCCAAAGACTGTTAAATCTTCCCCTCGTAATGCTTGACCAATAAATGCAGGTATTACCCTTCCGTCATTTAAGCGCATTCTAGGGCCATACGTATTAAATATACGGGCTATACGCGTATCCAGTCCATGAAACCGATGATAGGCCATCGTTATAGATTCTTGAAAACGTTTTGCTTCATCATATACTCCTCGTGGACCAATAGTATTTACATTCCCAAAATATTCTTCATTTTGCGGATGTACCAACGGGTCTCCATAAACTTCAGAAGTAGATGCAATTAGTAATTTCGCATTTTTTTCTTTTGCTAAACCAAGTAAGTTATGTGTTCCCAGAGAGCCTACTTTTAATGTTTGAATTGGGATTTTTAAGTAATCGATAGGGCTTGCAGGAGAGGCAAAGTGAAGTATATAATCAATTTTACCGGGCACAAAAACGAATTTTGTAACATCGTGATGAGAAAATTCAAAATTTTCCAACCCGAAAAGATGTTCAATGTTTTTTAAATCACCGGTAATTAAGTTATCCATTCCAATAACCCGATATCCTTCCGACATAAATTTATCGCAAAGATGAGATCCTAAAAATCCTGCTGCTCCGGTTATTAAAACGGTTTTTTTCATTTGTTTATTTCTTTTCTTCCAATAGAAATATAAGTAAATCCTTCTGCTTGAATGTCTTCCACATTATAAAGATTTCTTCCATCAAATATAACAGGGTTTTTAAGAAGGTCTTTTAGTTTCTGATAATCTGGTGTTCTAAAAATACTCCATTCGGTACAAATAACTAATGCATCCGCATTTTCGAGAGTTTCATACATTGAATTTGCATAACTTATTTTATCGCCAAATAGCTTTTTAATATTTGGCATGGCTTCAGGATCAAAAACGGTGATGTTTGCTTCGCTTTTTAACAGGGCTTCCATCATATAAATAGAAGGTGCTTCACGAACATCATCGGTTTCTGGCTTAAATGCGAGCCCCCAAATAGCGATATTTTTTCCTTTTAGATTGTTTTTAAAGTATTTATTTATCTTCGGAAACAAAATAGTCTTTTGCTTATCGTTAACATCAATAACTGAGTTTAAAATCTTAAAATCGTACCCTTTATCTTTTCCTGCTTTTTGTAAAGCCTTCACATCTTTAGGAAAACAAGAACCTCCATATCCTATTCCAGGAAATAAAAACCGTTTTCCTATGCGTGAATCTGAACCCATTCCAGCACGAACTTTATCTACATCGGCGCCTACTTTTTCACAGTAGTTAGCTATCTCATTCATAAACGTGATCTTGGTGGCTAGAAAAGAATTGGCTGCATATTTTGTTAATTCGGCCGATTTTTCATCCATTATAATAATGGGGTTTCCAGAGCGTACAAAAGGGTTATAAAGCTTTTGCATCAAAGCGGTAGCTTTTTCACTGCTTGAGCCAATGATAATACGTTCGGGTTTTAAAAAATCATCTACAGCAAAACCTTCCCGTAAAAATTCAGGATTGGAAACAACATCAAATTCACAAGAAGCATTTTTACTGATAACTTCCTGAACTCTTTCGGCAGTTCCTACCGGAACGGTACTTTTATCTACAATAACTTTATAGGATTTAATTTTTCTTCCTATTTCTTCAGAAACATTTAATACATACGAAAGATCTGCCGACCCATCTTCATCTTCAGGGGTTGGAAGTGCTAAAAAGATAATATCTCCATGTTCGAGCCCTTCATCAAGGGACGTAGAGAATTTTAATCGATTGGCTTTAATATTACGTTCAAAAAGTATATCTAAGTGGGGTTCATAGATAGGAACCACTCCTTGACGCATTTTTTCAACCTTCTCGGCATCAATATCAACACATATTACTTCGTTTCCTGTTTCTGCAAGGCAGGTTCCCGTAACCAAACCTACATATCCAGTACCAATAACTGCTATTTTCATTTCTATTTTATTATATGGCAAAAATAGCGAAGTAATTACATCTTCTAAAGAGTTTTACACACTATAATTGTTCTAATTCGTTTATAAAACGACTTAAGATTTTATCTTTTGCAAAATTATTCACAACATATTCCCGCGCCTTTATACCAATCTGTAAAGCTTTTTCCTTTTGAAGACATATAGTTTCAAGGGATTTAAGTACCTCCTGAAGGTTACTCCCTGAAATATAAAATCCGCCGTTTGATTCTTCTATTACTTTTTTCACTTCAGAATTTGGATGGCCTGTGATAATTGAAGGTTTGGCACTTGCCATCATTCCCAATATTTTTGAAGGCATCACGGTATCCAATACTTCTTCTTTTTGAAACAAAAAATGTACATCGGCACTACATAACAAATCTGAAAGTTCCTCATAAGGAACTGGCGGATACAAAGAAACGTTTTTAAATGGCGCAATATCTTTTTCCAGTTGTTTTCGCATTGAGCCATCACCAACTAGAACTACTTCAAAACGGTTGGGGTCTATTTCATTTAAGAACTCCATGAAAAATTTCCAATCTTGTTTATCACCTATATTTCCGGAGTATAAAATTTTAAATTTTGAGGTTTTTAAATACGGATGTTGTTTACTAATGCTTGGGTCTATTTGTTTTTCATCTATCCAATTAGGTAAAAAATACGTTGTCGTTTTTGTTTTTGAATTTAATTTTTGCAGCATTAAATGACTAATCGTACTTACCTTATCTGCTTTGTTGTAAACAGATCTTTCTACAGCCATTAAAAGGCGATAGATAAGACTTGGTTTTTTATGGTTCGATTTTGCTAAACCCGATTGAAAAGCGGCATCAAACTCAAAATCCTGAATATGGATCCAAGATTTTGCCTTAAATCTCTTTTTCTGAATATAGCCTAAAAATCCTGAGCTGGTAAAAGGAACAATAGAAATAACGATATCACATTCTTTAATTTTCCATAGGTTTATAAAAGACCCAAACGTAAAATCTATTATATGAATAATTCTCTTTAAAAATGTGGGATTAGCAGGCGTGTATTGTTTGTAACGATATATATTTATGGAACCCAATTTCTCTTTTAAAAAAGTAGGTTTGCGTTTATAATTTTCTGCTATTTCCCATTGCGGATAATATGGGAAAGCCGTAATAACCTCTATATAAGCTCCTTGGGTTTCAAGATATTGTGCCAGTTGAGTTGAATACAAACCAATGGCAGTACTTTCAGGAAAAAAATTAAGCCCTATGATGGTGATTTTTTTATTTTTCAAATTTAAACTGGAATGACAATATTATTAATGTCTGTTTTTAAAAGGTTTAGCCGGAGATCCAAAACAAACTTTATTATTGGGTAAATCATTAAACACGCTACTTCGAGCCCCAACTATCGTTTCATCACCTATAGTAACATCAGGGGCAACATATACATCAGTAGCCAACCAACAATGATTGCCAATAATTATTTTTTTAGAATATATCTTAAAATCAGATGAAAGATAATCGTGAGATCCGGTACAAAGATAACTCCTTTGGGAAATTACAGAATTACTGCCAATTTCAATTTCTCCCAAACTATACAAAACTACCTCATCGCCAATCCAGCTGTAATCTCCAATTTTTATTTTCCAAGGATATGTAATTGTTGCTGAAGGTCTAATGATTACATCTTTACCTATTTTTGCACCAAATAAACGCAATAAAAACCTTCTCCAGCCATATAGAAATTGAGGAGAAGCTTTAAACAATAATGCTTGGGCAAACCACCATAATTGAACAGTAATTTTAGACCTCCCCCTAAAGTTTTTTGGAGTTCTATATGTTGAAAGTTGTTGAAAGTTATCTAACACAAAAAGCGATTTTACTATTTATAAATATTCTATTAAGCAATAAAATTCGGGTGTGCTTTGGGAAAAGCAAATAGTCGATAAAAAAATGTTTTCATAAATAAATTTTTAAGTTATCCTATAATCGTTCTATATAATTCATCCCAATCTATAAACCTGTTCTCCCAAGAATAATTTTTTATTACAAAATCCTTTAATTCTTCTCCTTTTTTTAATCTTATATCTTCAGGTAAAGATAAAAAGTATTCAATTGCGTTTTTAATTTCCAGTTCATTAGGGTTTATTAACATTCCTCCATTTGTGCTCCACTCTTTATCTAACCCCGTTTGTATTGTGGTTATAACAGGAATACCCGCCATTGCGGCTTCAAGGTTGACCATGCCAATTACTTCCGAGTATGAAGGTGCAACAAACAAAATAGCTTCATTTAGTATTTTTTCTTTCTCTTTTCCTGTTTTTAAACCTAAAAATTCAACTTGTTTATTTAAAGATAAAGTATTTACAAGACTTTCAAGTTCTTTAAAATATTCATTTTTAGGGCCAACTATTTTAAGGTTTATGTCTTTAAATTTTATCTTTTGAAAAGCTTTTATTAGTAAATCTATCCCTTTTATTGGGTCTAACCTCCCTAGGTATAAAATATTTTTTTTAGAAGATTGAATAGATGAATGAATTTTTTTTCTGTCGGCATGTATAAGATTTGGTATTTCCTTTACAGGTGTTTGCGGAAATCTTTTGTTTAAATCGTATGCTTCATTTGGCGTAATTGCGTGTAAAAAAGATGCTTTTGAAAATTTTGAATTGGTCAATAAATTTGAGAAAAACTTCTTCTTTAAATATCCGGTTTTCCACAACCAAGGTTCATACATTCCATGAAAAGAAATTATAAAAGGTATTTTATTTGTAATAGAAAATTTACTAGCATAGTATTGGGGATACATCCATACCCCGTGAATATGAATAATATCTATTTTATTTTCTTTCAATAAATTAGTAAGGATTTTTTTTAATTGTGATGAATAACACCACGGAGCCTTTTTGTTTATTTTAAACATTATAACATCGTCATCTTTTTCGGCAAAAGGGGTTAAGATTTTAGATGCATATCCGTTTTTTAAAAGTTCCTCATGAAGGTTCTTTACAACCGTTCTTATCCCACCGCTTAAAATAGAATAATCCTCAAGAATATGGATGATTTTTATTTTTCTCAATGTTTAAAATTTAATTATTCATATCCCTATTAAACAATCCGAAAAAATTTAAAAATATACTAAAGTAAATGACTCCGGTTTCCCTTTCTAGAATGTTTTCAGTAAACATTACTATCCCATAAAAAATGAGTAATAGAATTAAAATTTGGTTATCATACCTAATAGCAAATACAAGGTTTATTCCCATTGTTATAATCAATGCCAATAAAGCAAAAACACCTCCAATTAACAACAAACTAAAATATTGGTCATGGGCATTGTATTTGCCTTCAACCAAAATTGAATTGCCATCTTCTTTATACTGTTCCAATAACACATTATTATAATCGCCTATTCCATACCCTGTTATTGGCGCTTTTGCAATAAGTTTTTTTGCAGTGTTATATATAGTGTATCTAATATTTGTTGAGGTTATATCTCCTTCATTAATATTTTCAATTTTTAATAATTCCACAAACTTATCTCTTGTTTTTGGTATTGCCAACGTAAGAATAATTAAAGCTGTAACGGCTATTAAATAGGGCTTTACCAGTTTTTGTTTTCGTTGAAATGCTACAAATAAGGAAAACATTACTATAAGGGCAATTAGAGGGCCTTTTTTTGCATATAACAATAGGAAAAGCACCAAACTTATATCTATTGCCAAAAGGGCTACAATTAATTTTTTAGATTTTAATTCTCTTAAAATATAGAATGAAAAAAGTATGGCAACACTGCAATGCATTGATAAATAAATGGGGTGGATACTAAATTTCCCCATGTCTACCCTAACAATAGTGGCAAAATGTTCGATAATACCCTCAAATGTATAATGCGTGGTATAAAACCATAAAAAGGGCACTATATTCATTAAAAAAACACCAATTACATAAATCCACAAATAGATTTTAAAATGTTTAAAAATAGACTTTGCTTCTTCTCTTGTAAATAATGAAAATATAAAAGGAAACACTAACAATGAAGACATTGTGAGCAGTTTTTTTTGTGCAAATTCTGTATCTGCGCTATAAAAATAGGTAAGACCGATAACAATAAATAAAACCGCGTTTTTAATAAAAAAAGGAAAGTCAAAATGCCATTTCCGCTGAAATAGAAAGATGAGTACCGTAGCCCCAAAAAGCAGTATGGCAATAGCTTTTGCGTTTGAGGGTAATGCAACTAAGGCAAAAAGAAGTGCCATGCCTATTTTAACAAGGCCCAATCCGTTTATTTTTTTGATAATTTCCATCGGTTTTGGCTTATTGAAATTTGTTTAATTAAAAATTGTGCTGTTTTTGGAATTACTAACACTCCTATAAGTGTTCCTATGTAATATGAAAATCCGTTAGTAAAGTCGCCCCTAAGTAAAAAAATTAAATGCATAGCAAAATACAGTGCCATTATTTTTTTTAAATAATCATCGCTTTTAATCCATGACAAAAGCTTTACAATTACCAAAGCTAGAGCAAATGCCATTAAAACAACGCCTACAATCCCAAAATTAATATAACCTTCAGAAACAAGTGGATTTGATAAATTATTAAATTTATAGCCATAATCATCAATTAAATAGTCTCCCACCAACTGACCTGTAGAATTGGGTTTACTTTCCCATATACTTCTTGGAACAAAAAAAAGTAAGCCACTTAATAATTGATATCCCATAGAATATCCATTAACAGTTACATAGTCTATTGTAGTTGTTATATTAAAAAAAGCATCGTAATTTAAGGTATTAAATGCTCCGGAAACGCCACCTCCTTTCATATGCTCAAGTAAAATATTAGGATCTTTTGCTATTTCCTTAAAGGAAGCGTCTGTATGAGTTAGGATAGCAGAGAGCGGAAACAAAATAATCATTGAAAAGAACAAGAAGAACAATGTTTTAATATTTGTATTAAAAAGTCGGGGTAAAAAAAGAAAAAGCAAACAAATATAAATAGGTCCAAGCGCATTTCTTTTTTCGGTAAGCGGATTTTTAAACCAAATCAATAATACCAGAAGAAATAACATTACTGCGGCAATGGTAATAAAGTTGATTGCCTTTTTATTTTCCTTCTTAAAATATTGAAAACACAAAATAATTCCACCTAAAGGCACCAAAAAGAAAACTTTTTTCCAACCCAAAAGTGCCATTATTGAGTAGTCGGAAGGTAGCCAATTGGGTCTGGAAATTTCATCTTGTATAAAGCCATAGCTTGCGATGAGAAATACTACACATAAAACCGAAATACAAAGAATAGTTACGGGAAGTACCCTTAAACTATTTTCACTTATTTTAGGAATTCTTCGAAGTGGGGTATATTTTTTTAAAAGCAAATAGCTTCCAAAAAACACCAAATTAAAAAGAGATATTAATATGTTTGTATAAATTACAAGACCTTCATTATATGGAAAAAGTGTTATAAACAAGGGGTTTGCACTTTCAAAAGAATTAATTTGAATTATGGGGGCAACCAAAAAAAAGAGAAAAGTAAAAACAATAAATGCTGAAAGAAAAGGGGAGTATTCTTTTTCAATAAAAATATGGTATAAAGTTGCCAATGTAATTATAGTAGCACTAGCCAAAAAAGATAGCCAAACCCCTAATTTTGCATCGAAAGTGATGAACAATGAGGCCGTAATTAGAAGATATATTACAATAAATGAATATTTACTTCCCATATTGATTTGCTAAGTTAATAAATACTTGGGCCATAGCTTCTACAGAATAATTCTCTTTACAAAAAGCAGAAATAGATGGACTTTTATTTATCCACTCTTCTTGGTCTTTAAAAATTTGTTTTAAGATATTACTAAAACTTTCCAAATCGTCGGTTTTATAATATAATGCATTTTCGCCAAGGCGAACCGCTTCAATTTCCGGGGAATGATCTTCATTTTCTGAAACCAATATAGGAACTCCAAAACCAAAACTTTGAGTAATAGAAAGTCCCACATAACCTGGTGAAACACTGAAAAGCGCTTTGGAATAAAGCGTTTTTAATTTTTCATAATTGGAAATATGTCCCATCAAAAAAATTCTCTCCTCTAATTTATTTTCTTGAATGTAATCTTCTATTTTTTTCTTTTCTTCACCTTCACCCACCAGATAAAGATTTGTTTTTTCAGGTAAATATGGTAAACTGTTGGCAAAAGCTTTCGCTAAAAAAAATGGTTTTTTTTGTATTGTTAGCCTACCCACGTAAATAAGATTATAAGGGAGGTCAATGGTTGCATCTGGGCTCATTTCTTCACACTTAAACAAGGAATTTGGGGCTGCAAAGATTTTTTTATTGGGCATTAGGTCTTGTAATTCGGTTTTTTGTTTGTTTGTATAGACCACAATTGCAGTGGCGAGTTTCCGCATTTGACTCCGTAAAGCATCACTTTTACTATCCTTGCCTTTTCGCGGCCATGCATGTCCCCAAACAACCGTTTTAAGTCCGATGATTTTTCTAATTAAAAGAAGAATCCAGTTTGAAATCGTTCTAGGATTGAGTTCTATCACCAACAGTACATCTTTAAATAGCAGATGCCATATCCCTGTTTGAAACAAAAATTTTCTTTTAATTAAATAGTGGTTATTAATTTTTTTTGAAGGTATGTAAGGATCTGATTTTACAGAAGCTTCATAATAAGTATCTCCACTGTAAAGTTCAAAATTAGCATCTAATTTTTCTTGAAGTACATTAAAAAAGCCCGCTCTGTAATCGGGAGTGGCCGTCTGAATTATCACCAGCTTTTTCATATTTCTTCTTTAGGTTTTGGAGGTGTTTTCTTAAAAAAATATGTAGCTAAAATAAGTATAAAAAGCTCTGTACTTACTGCTGAAATGGCAACTCCATATATTCCGTACAAATGTGCAACCACCAAAGCAACGGATAGATTGAATAACCCGCCTGCTATTAAAATTTTCATTCGGGTTTTATATTGTTTTACTGAAGGAAAATATAAGGAAACAAAAAGCATGTTTACAGAAGAAAAGACGGCTATAAGCGCTAAAATTTGAAAAATCGTACTATAGCTTTCAATTAAAGAGTTATCATAAATAAAATGAAGTAGCGGTTTTGCTAGTATTATAATTCCCAAAGCTATAAGCAACCCTGAAATTGTTACGGGGATAATCATCTTCTTTACAAACCCTCTTATTCTATCTATATTTTTAGTAGTTAGCCAAGGGAAAATTGCTTGGTATAGCGGTACGTATACATTTTTTATGGCAAGTACAAGTTTTTCCATACTCGAATAAACCCCGGCAATGGCATCTCCACCCACCATTCCTAGAATAAAAGTGTTACTGGACGTATATAGATTTGTAGCAAAATTAGAAACAAAGAGGGCCGAGGATTCTTTGGTAATTGAAAAGGCTTCTTTTAACCTAGGTTTTTTGAAATTGATATATTTTAAACTATATATTAACCCAATAATTCCGGCCAAAATAAACCCTCCCCCATTACAAATAGGGACCCATAAATAGTCTGAAGGTTTTAAAACAAAAATAAATATTGATACTGTAAATAGGGTTTTAGCCAGTATATTAACAACTGTAATTACTCGCATTTTTTCTATCCCTTGAAAAAACCATGTGGGAAATATAGCTTGGCCTATTACCATCCCAAAACTTAGGACATATACCCAAGCTTCTATTTTAAAACGTTCAATAAAAGTGGTTAAAAATAAGATTATACCCAATGCAATGACAAGGAGGAAGATCTTTACGAAAAAAACATTCCAGTAAAACTGAGAGAGTTTAATTTTATCTTTTCGCAATAATGAAACTTCTCGCGTAGCGCTTATATTAAAACCAAAATCCACGATCACTGTTAACAGAACACCAAGTGATTGTGCAATCATTACGAGTCCAAACTTTTCAGAACCTAGGGTTCTCACCAAATAAGGTAAGGTAATTAAGGGCAAAATAACGTTTGCTCCTTGTATAAATAATAATGCTGTATAGTTTCCTATTACAGTACGTCCTTCTTTATTTTTCCATATGGATTTAATCATTCATTATTTTTCAAGATACCAATGGTATAGATTTTTAATACCTTGATCAAGTTCAACTTTGTGTTTCCATCCCAAAGAATGCAACTTTGAAACATCTGTAAGCTTACGGAGTGTTCCGTCTGGTTTTAAAGTATTAAAAGTAAGATTGCCTTTAAATCCAACAATATCTTTTATAAGCAACGCAAGTTCTTTAATAGAAATATCTTCTCCTGTTCCAATATTTATATGAGTATTCCTAATTTCTGTTTTATTTTTAATGAGCTCTTGAAAGTCTACATTTTCCATAATAAACACAGAAGCTTCAGCCATGTCATTGCTCCATAAGAATTCACGTCGCGGTGCTCCGCTGCCCCAAATTTCAACAGAATTTGAAGTAACTCCATATTTAGAAAGAATTTTTTCTGCTTCTGAAAAAGTAGAAACTTCTAAATCCTTTATAATTGCTTCTTTATTATTTTCTGAAAGCAATTTTGCCAAATGCATTTTTCGGATCAAGGCAGGTAAAACGTGAGATTTCTCTAAATTAAAATTATCGTTATAACCATATAAATTTGTAGGCATAACCGAAAGGAAATTAGTGCCGTATTGAATATTATAACTTTCGCACATTTTAATGCCGGCAATTTTTGCAATGGCATAAGGTTCATTTGTATACTCTAAAGGACCTGTTAACAGGGAGTTTTCGGGCATTGGCTGAGGAGCCTCTTTAGGATAAATACAAGTGCTACCTAAAAACAGCAACTTTTTTACTTTACTTAGATAACTTTGATGAATTACATTGTTTTGTATCATCAAATTTTCGTGAATAAAATCGGCTCGATATGTATTATTTGCAACGATGCCCCCAACTTTTGCGGCCGCTAAAAAAACATAATCGGGCTTTTCATTTTCAAAAAAAGTCTTTACGGCTTGTGAATCGGTAAGATCTAATTGAGAATGGGTGCGATATATACAGTTTGTATATCCTTTAGCATTTAGATTTTCTAAAATTGCACTTCCTACCAATCCACGGTGACCAGCAACATAGATTTTAGCATCTTTATCCATAATGTGCTTTTCTATTCGAAGTAGTTTAATGTTGTGTAGCCACCTTCTCGAAGATAACTGTCCTTTTGCATCAATTTCAGGTCGCTTTTCATCATATCATTTACAAGTTCTTGTAACTTATATTCGGGTTTCCACCCTAGCTTATTAAATGCTTTTGAGGCGTCTCCAATAAGAAGCTCTACTTCAGTGGGTCTAAAATATTTTTCATCCACAGAAACAACTTCTTGCCCTACTTTTAATTTAAAATCTGTATTTGAAACATGTTTAACAATACCTTTTTCATGAATTCCTTCCCCTTTAAATTCAAGTTCCACGCCTATATAATTAAAAGCCATGTTTACAAAATCCCTTACGGTGGTTGTTTCGCCTGTTGCTATTACCCAATCTTCAGCTTTATCGGCTTGTAAGATCATCCACATCATTTTTACATAATCTTTTGCATGCCCCCAATCTCTTTTGGCATCTAGATTTCCCAAATAAAACTTGTCTTGAAGACCTAGACCAATTCTAGCAGTAGCTCGAGTGATTTTTCGGGTTACAAAAGTTTCTCCCCTAATAGGTGATTCATGATTAAATAAAATACCGTTACAAGCAAACATATTATAAGCTTCCCGATAATTTACTGTTGCCCAATAGGCATACAACTTTGCAACAGCATACGGACTTCTTGGATAAAAAGGGGTGGTTTCGGTTTGTGGAACTTCCTGTACTTTTCCATACAACTCTGAAGTAGATGCTTGGTAAATTCTAACTTTGTCCTGTATTCCAAGCGTTCTCACAGCTTCCAAAATACGTAGTGCACCCATGCCATCAACATTTGCTGTGTATTCCGGCATCTCAAAGGATACCTGTACATGGCTCATTGCACCTAAATTATATATTTCATCAGGTTTTACTTCTTGAATAATGCGCAATATATTTGTGCTATCGGTAAGATCGCCATAATGAAGAAAAAAATTACGGTTATCGACATGAGGGTCTTGGTAAAGATGATCTATACGGTCTGTATTAAATAAGGAGGATCGCCTTTTAATTCCATGAACCACATACCCTTTTTTAAGTAAAAACTCACTTAAATAAGCCCCATCTTGACCAGTTACTCCTGTAATTAATGCTATTTTGTTGTTTTTCATTTTTTGGTCGTTTAACATCCAAAAACTAAGTAGGTGGTTTGTTTATATTAATTTTATTGAATCTTTCTTTTCAAGGAAATATATGTATATCGAATTAGTGCAATTATAAGAAAGAAAAAGACTAGTAAGACAGGATATAAAACATGCTTTTTATCTAAAATACTAGAATCTGGTGATGTTTGAATATCACTTACAACAACCATAGCATCAGACATTCCAATAAAGATGGTCTTTAATCTTTCAATTTCATTTATCAGTCTAAGTTTTTGAACAAAAACCCCTTCAAAATCTATATTACTTTCAGTACTGTAAATAGAGAGTTGATTTCCCAACCCTGATGGAATATTTGCACTTTTAGCATAGGTTGCGATTACTGTATCCATTTGACGCAACATTTGCTCATCCCTCTCAATAACTTCTAGGTGACTTTTAATAGCTTCGGCCTTCAATTTTGTAATAAATGGCTGATTATTAATGTAATCCATTAAAGCTTGAATTTTTTCTTTTGCCTTTTCGTTATTTAATTCAATTATAAGCTTGTGGTATTTATAATTTGAATAAAACCGGTCTGTCGCAAAAAGCTCAATATCATCATCCCTTTTTAATTCTTTAACTACTGTTTCTAAATTACGATCGTCGTTGTCTTTTATTTTCGAAATAAGATTTATAACATCGACCACGGGTTCGATAGTGACTTTTAAAATTTCAGGATTCTCAACATTAAGATTTAATGATTTTAAGAACGCACTGTCTCTTTCCTGAATGTTATTGGTGAATTGCTGTACCGCATTATAAACATAAGGTTCACTATCATAATTAATATTAATAACTAACGTAGACTTGTATTTTGTATCTCCTTTATTCAGTAATCCTATAACAAAACCAATTACAATTAAAAGTAAAATAACCCACCAAACCTTGATGATAAAATCAATGGCCTTAAAACAAAGTTTCAAAAAATTATAAAACCCGCGTTTAAAATAATTAAACATGTCCGAAAGATCCATCTCGTCAGATGAGTTCGAAGATGATGCCTGTTGCTTGTTCATAGGTTAAAAATTAATGTTAATTTATTTAGCGCTCAATACATTTTTTAAACTTTCTTTCCAGTCTATCATATCAATGTTAAATGTATTAAAGAATTTTGTTTTTTCTAAGACACTATATTTCGGTCTACTGGCAAAAGTACGGTAATAGTCGGTTTGTGCAAGATTTGCAGCTTCAAATTGATTTGAATATTTTAAGATTGCTTTTGCAAAATCGTACCAAGTAGCCTTTCCCTCATTGCTATAGTGATAAAGCCCATATGTATTTGAATTCGTATTAATTATCTCCAATAACATATTTGCCAGATCATTTGCATTGGTAGGGGTGCCAATCTGTTCCGTAGTAATTTTCAATGGTTTTTTTTCTGCAGCATATTTTAAAATAGTATTTAAAAAATTATGCCCGTATTGAGAATATAACCACGAAGTCCTAAAAATAAAATATTTTTTGCAAAGAGATTGTATGTATTGTTCGCCCTTTAACTTTGAAGCACCGTAAACATTAATTGGGTTGGTAGGATCTGTTTCTATATAGGGCGATTCCTTTTTTCCGTCAAAAACATAGTCTGTGGAAATATGAAGCAAGACCACATTGTTCTCATTACACAGTGCCGCCAGATATTTTAATGCCTCAGCGTTAATAGCAAAAGCTTTTTCTGGTTCACTTTCAGCTTTTTCAACATTAGTATAAGCCGCTGTATTAATACAATAATCGAAAGTGTTCTTTTTAAAGTTTTCTGAAATTGAATTTTTATCTTCAATATCGAGCATTCCTTTGGAAGCGTATATTATTTCAAGGTCTGAATAAGAGGAGGCAGCCTCCTTAATACATTTTCCCAGCTGGCCATTTGCGCCTGTAACCAATATTTTTTTCATAGAATTGCATCCTTGAAAGAAGGAAGTTGTAGGTCTTTTTCTGAAACTATAAAGTCTTCTTCCGAAAGATGCCAATCTAAAGAGAGGGTTGCGTCATTATAGATAATTCCGCCTTCTGAAGCTTTATTATAATAATTGTCACATTTATATGAAAAAATGGACTTCTCCGAAAGGGTTAGAAATCCATGGGCAAAACCTCGAGGCACATATAATTGATTGAAATCTACATCATCTAGGATAATAGAAAATTGTTGACCGAAAGTTTTAGATTCTTTTCGCATATCTACCACAATATCCAGCACTTTTCCTAATATAACGCGCACTAATTTAGCCTGTGCCATTTCTCCTTTTTGAAAATGGAGTCCACGCAACACACCATATTTTGAAATTGATTGATTGTCTTGAACAAAATCCATATTCAAGCCGGTTGCCTTTTTAAATTCCGCGGCATTATATGTCTCACAAAAAAGGCCTCTTTCGTCTTTAAAAACGTTCGGTTTTAAAATAAAACAATCTTGTAGTGGTGTTGGTAGTAATTTCAAAGTAAGACAAATTTAAAACAATAATATATTATAAATGAACACATTATCATCGTTCAAAATTAATAATTAGACTAGTCTAAAATTAGCTTTAACATTTTTTCGGTGATTAAATAGGTGGGTTTTACCCCGCTTGTTCCAAGACCTCCCGAGGCTAAAGTACTTCCTGTTTCTAAAGGATTATCTGATGCATAATAGGCGTATTGAACTTTTATTTTTGAACTAACACTTCCCCTGATTTTAGCAGCTGCTTGTATCGCTTTTTGATAATGCGCGCCTTCCATTTCTAAACCTATCACATTCCATGTAGAGTTGTTGAAGAATTTTAATACATCCCTATTTTGTAATGAAGTACCCAACACCGTAATCATGGTACCTGTACAAACTTTAATATCTTCATTATCAAATAATGATTTTTTAAGTTTATTTTTAAAAGGATAATTGTCTGCTGTTCCTTCAAAGACGTGTGCCGATGGAATCATAATATCTCCTTTTCCACCTTCAAGAATTCCTGCTTTACCCATAATTGATACTGAAACGACATTTAAAAAATAACGCTCTTTGTTAGCACCGTCGTATGGTTTTAAAAGCTCATCCATGGTTTCATAGGCTTGTTCGCCAAAAGCATAATCCATTACAATAATAACAGGTTTTTCTTCTATAGAAAGTTCTGGTTTTATTTTAAAAACTTCACTTTCAATCAATTTGTCTGTATCAAAAATTTGAACATCTATATTGGTCCCACTTTTATCTTCAATAAAGGTCATGCCGTTTTTAAGGGCAAGCTTATTGACTTTTTCACGCATTTTAGCACTTCCGGGGGAACTTAAGGCCTCAAAAACCTCTAATTTTTTCTTGTTCTTCGACTCTGCAACAAGTGCTTTTGAAGCATATAGCGTATTCATTACGCTGTGCATATTCGAGCTTATAATATGTAAGGGCCGATTTATTAAACCTTGTTCTTCTAGTGTTTGCTTAATTTTAATAGCCCATCGCTCCCCATGAATATGATGCCCAAGACGTTCCCTTAAAACTGGACTGAACGTAATAATTCTTTTCTCTTCGGTAGTTACCTCTTCAATTGCAAGTTTTCCTAAATAGTATATAATATTCAGAAAACGATTTGGATTTTTTTGAGAAGCAAAGAAACCATAAACCGCAGTCACTTCTTCGAAGGTTCTTCCTAGAAAATTAGCTGTATGGGTTAAAGCAATTTCTTTTTCTTCCTGAGTAAGCTCGTCTTTCTGGAGAACGGCGTTCTCCAATTTCTTCCAATCCCTTATAACATCACCTTTTTCATTGATCATTACATGACGCATAATTTTATGCGATTCCACATATAGAAAGGTAAGGTGGGTAAGAATATCATAGATTTCAGAACGTCCTCGCGTAACTTCAATATTCATTTGTTCCGAATCGATACGATAACAATTTCTTCTTCTTTTTAACGGAATTATAGGCTCAAAATGTGAATTCTTATATCCTTCATCGCTTGTGAGGTTTATAAAACGACATTCTTCAATACCATATGGTAAACGGTCCATGACATATAAAAGACCCTGAAGTTCTATTTTATCTTCTCCTATAGAACCGTAAATTTCTGGTCGTAAAATCAGTAATGATTCGCGTAAGGTTTCTCCTGAAATTCCCATGGGCTTATAAAAGCCACGGTTAAACAAATGGCGCATTGTAATGTAAAGCCGCTCAATAGCGCCGGTACTTTCTTGCGCACGTGTTCTTGTGTGTGATTTAAGTTTCGTCATAAAAAACAAAGATACTACTAATTTTAAGCTTGTAATTTTAATATGCCTTCAACAAAGGCTCTATCATTCGAAAGTCGGATGATTTTATTTTGCCCGCCCAGCTTTCCTTGTGATTTCATATAAGAAGTAAAACTGTTCTTAGGCAGCGGAGTAATTACCAAAGGGCGAAGAATTTTTCCTTCAATAAGATCTTTATAATAAGAATTTTGCTTCTGCATAGAGAGATCTATAGTTTCTGATATATGTAGAAGATTTACGGTAGGTTCACTTTCAAATTCTACAAACCACTCGTGATAAGGTAAATTACCGTCTTCAGTTGTTATTTGAGGTGCTACGGTAAACTCTGAAATGCTAAAACCATATTTTTGCATCGCTTCTTGCATCGCCTCTTCTACTTCTTTTCCAATAACGTGTTCCCCAAAGGCCGAAATAAAATGCTTTATACGCCCCGAAACAATCACTCTGTAAGGTTTTGTTGATGTAAACTGAATTGTGTCTCCCACATTATAGGCCCATAAGCCTGCGTTTGATGAAATAATCATCACATAGTTAACCTCAGTTTCTACATCTCCAATTGTAAGCCTTGTCGGGTTTTCATCTAAAAAAGTATCTGCTTCTATAAACTCATAAAAAATGCCCGAGTTTAATTGAAGTAACATCCCTTTTTCATTTTGTTTATCTTGAAAAGCAAAAAACCCTTCCGAAGCTGGAAACAACTCAATACTATCAACCTTTCTTCCAATAAGAGCCTCAAATTTTGCCCTATAAGGCTCATAGTTAACACCTCCGTAAATAAACAGTTGAAAGTTCTTAAAAAGTTCTCCTACTTTTTTTCCTGATTCTTTTTGAAGTCTTTCAAAATACATTTGTATCCAAGAAGGAATACCACTAATAACGGTCATATCTTCATTTTTGGTTTCCTCGACAATAGCATCTACTTTGGTTTCCCAATCCTCAATATAGTTGGTTTTTAAACTTGGTAACCTGTTTTTTTGAAGATATCCCGGGACATAATGAGCAACTATTCCTGAAAGTCGTCCTAACTTTACGCCGTTTTTTTCGTTGAGTTTGGGGCTTCCTTGTAAAAAAATCATTTTTCCATTTACAAAATCTGCATTCCCAGTTTCATGGATATAAAATAAAATTGCATTTCGGGCTGCTTCTATATGAAACGGCATAGAATCTTTGGTTAATGGAATATATTTTGCACCGGATGTTGTGCCAGAGGTCTTGGCAAAATATAACGGTTTTCCCGGCCAGAGTACATTTTCCCTTCCTGCTACAACTTTTTCAACATATGGCTTTAAGTCTTCATAATCGCGAACTGGCACTTGATTTGCGAATTCGGTATAAGAAGAAATAGTTTTAAAATTATGGTCTTTCCCAAAATCCGTCTCCTTGGCTTTGGAAATTATTTTTATAAAAACGTTCCGTTGCGTTTCCACTGGATTAGAAATCCATTTTTGGTTTTTATAAACCACAATTTTTGCAAATATTTTTGCTGAAACAGATTTTAATGACATAGTCTTTTAATTAAAATCAATGAAGTTAGTGGGGTTTACAGGGTATCCATCTCGCCAAATCTCAAAATGTAAATGAGTTCCGGTTGTGAGGCTACCGGTATTTCCTGTGGTGGCAATTACTTCGCCCGCTTTAACTATTTCGCCTTGTTCTTTGGTAAGGCTGGCGTTGTGTTTATAAACTGATAGGAGGTTATTTTTATGTTCTATAATAATCACATAACCCGTTTCTGCTGTCCATTCTGCAAAAATTATAGTTCCAGCGGCTGTTGCTTTTACAGGAGCATCATTTACTGTTACAATATCGACTGCATAATGCTTTTCTTCGGGGTTGTAGCCTTGTGAGATTGTTCCTCTCACTGGTGTGAAAAGTGAAAAGTTTACTTCGGAAGGGCTCATCAATGGATTGTACTTATCCTCGCGCAAGACCTTTTGCCTTAAAAGGGAATCTTCCTTAGAAGGGGCTAAACTAATTTGTGAAATATCATTTTGTGCTGCTTCAACAATAGAATCTTTATTGAAGTCTACGGTTTTTACGTCGCCTGTGAGGACTTTTCGGATGGAGGCTATGTATTGATCGTTTAAATTAATAACGCGCTGTAGAGAGTCTGTTTTAAAGGTAAGATCGGTTGCCTTCTTTTTTAGTGTGGTTGAAGAATATCCTGGAATATACTCTCGTAAAGGTGTAAATGCAATTAATATGGTGGTTAAAATAATTAAAAGTAACGCCAAAAAAGAGCTAAAAACAAATACGTTTAGCCTGTTTAATTTAAATGAAAAACGTTCTTCAAAAGTATCCTCATTAAGAACTACCAAACGATATTTATGAAGAAGTTTGGTTCTTATCTTTTTTGATCTTTTCTCTTTTTTTTCCATAGTATAAAACTTGCTGGATACAAATATAAAATAAACTCTCCGCCTTAAATGCTAAACTTGTATTGAAAACGTTTTATGTAAGGAATTCTTGTTACCTTTGATCTATAAAATTTATATTATGAATGCATTATTTATACCATTAGCAATAGGTCCTTGGCAAATTGTCTTAGTTGTTTTGATTGTATTATTATTATTTGGAGGAAGAAAAATCCCTGAGTTAATGCGTGGATTAGGAAGTGGTCTTAAAGAATTTAAGAACGCTTCAAAAGATGATGACGAAGATAAGAAGGTAGACGAAAAATTTGATAAAAGAAAGGATTAACCTTTTTATAAACTAAATAAAAAATCCCGCTATTTCTAATAGCGGGATTTTTGTTATAAATATTTTATCTATTCGATTTTTGCAGATTTTAAAATGGACTCTAATTCAAACTGCAAATCTCTTTTAGAAACCGACGGAGCATATGTAAAGCCTTCCATAATTAAATAGCGGTTGTTTTTCTCATCTCTTACAGCATAATTTAAAAAAGGTCCTCCCATAAAAGCATTTTTGACTTCCCAGGTTCCTTTTGTTTCGTAGGCAAACTTGCCGTCAATTTTTGAAGAAAACAAGTACGGCGCATAAGCGTTTTCGGTTATAAATAGATCTCCATCTTCAACAGGTAAATAGCCAGAGCCAATAGAATCACGTATTTTAATAATATCGCCTACTACACTTAAACTGTCATTGCCAATAGCGTTTAGCGGCACTTCATAGATAATAATATTGGTACTTCCATCTTTTAGGTCTTTTCGTATCCAATAAAAATCATCGGTTTTCTTTGCAATTCTATATGCTGAAGGTATTTTTAAAGTAACTCCGAACCGCTCTTTAAGCGAATCTAACTTCATCATGGAAATTGAGGTTAATCGTTGCCTTTCTTTTATTTCTGATTGGTGAAAGGCCTCAATTATTTTTTGATGATCCTTTTTAATTAATTCAATGAGCTTTTCTTTGGTCTTTGCTTTTATTACTACTCCTGTTTGGGGTTTAGAATAGGAGTCATTTAAAACTGACACTATTTCTTCATTTCCTAAAGTGACATGTAAAAAAATACGGTTTTTTCTGGCAAATCCTGTAAATGTAGAGGGAGGCATTTGGTTCATAGAAAATAAGGGCTCGTCTTGAGGAAGTCCATCAGTTGGTGCTGCAAAATAATTTCTAATTTCCTCACCAACATTGCCATTCCAGAGATCATTACTTATAATAACCTGAAGAGAATTGATCTTTCCTAAAGATTTGGGAAGATAAGAAGTGTCTTTTTTACCATTATCATTACAAGAAAAAAGTAGAAATACTGATAATAGGGTAATATAAAGTGGTTTCATTAAAAAGGATTTATAGGGAACTAACTATCCTTTAGAAATTTTAAGTTTCATTCCCGGGTTTAATTTATTACCACTAATATCGTTCCAATTTTTGATATTTTGAACAGATACTCCAGGAAATTTTTGAGAGATACTCCATAATGAGTCCCCATTTTTAACCGTGTAGGTTAAAAGTGAAGCGATAGAGGCTTTTGATTCATCAGAAGTTTCAGGTTTAGTATTTACAGGATTTTGAGGATGAATAATAAGCCGTTGACCAATTTTAAGAGTATTACCTCTTAATCCATTCCAGCTTTTTATTTGACCTATGGAAACACCGTATTTATCGGCTATTTTTCCCAGATAATCTCCGCTTTTAACCCGATATCTCATTTTCTCTGCTTCTTCAAAAAGATTGGGCAAAGGCTTTTCTTTTTTATTGAATTCTTCTTCGGCAAACGCATAAATTGCGTCTTCATTGTTTACAAATTTTCCAACCATATCAACAGGCAATCTCAAGACATAATTCTCGTCCTTTATTACTGGAATAATACCCAGTTTGTATGCCGGATTTAAAAACTCAAGTTCTTCCAAATCTAAATTAGAAACCTGTGCAATTTGTTCGAGAGAAATTCTTTTTTTAATGCTAATAGTATCGGTAGCTATGTAAGGGATTCTAGGGCCTTCACTTTTAAACCCGAGTTCTTTGGCATATTCAAAAATATACATGGTGGCTAAAAATGCAGGCACATACCCAGCTGTTTCCCTGGGTAAATATTGTCTTAGATTCCAATAGTTGGTATGGCCTCCTGAACGTCGAATTGCCTTTGAAACATTTCCAGGACCAGAGTTATATGCTGCTAAAGCTAAATCCCAATCACCTAAACTGTCATATAAACTTTTTAAATATTTTGAAGCCGCTTCTGTAGCCATAATAGGGTCTGATCGTTCATCAACATAAGAATTTACATCCAGGCCAAACATTTTCCCTGTGCTAAACATAAATTGCCACAGTCCTGTAGCTCCTACTCGTGATTTCGCTCGGGGATTTAAGGCCGACTCAACAATTGCCAAATACTTCATTTCTAAAGGAAGACCATGTCTGTCCAATTCTTCTTCAAACATCGGAAAGTAATATTCGCTCAACGCCATTAAATTAGCAAGTGATTTACGACGGTTTTTAAGGTAGTTTTTAATTACATTCTCTAAAGAAGGGTTGTATTCTACATTAAAAGGAGTACGGGCATTCAACTCTGCCAATTGTTTTTTTAAGAGTTCGGTGGACAACCCGTCATATTCAACTTCTTTTTCATAGTTTTCATTAGAAACTGAACCGTATACTTCTTCAAATAATTCTGAATTATATAATTTCTTAAGCCACAGGCTATCGTATTTACGTGCCAGGGCCATGTCTTCAAGCTGAAAGATCATGGTGTCCTTTAGTTTAGTGGCCACTACCGTAGTGGGAAGATCTCCTGAAAGTCTTTGAACCTTAATTGAATCTACAACTTGAATGTTTTTCTTTTTAAGGGGCGCGTTTACTTTTTTCCCTTCTTGGGAATAAGAAAAAAAGCATCCTAATAGGATTAAAATTGTAAAGAGTTTTAATTTCATAAAATATGTAACGTAGGTTATATTTTAAAATTTTACTAAATATAAGGAATTCTTTAAATAAGTCAAATATTTAACATTATACCCTAATTTTCAAAGGGTTATTTGAGCTCTATTATTTATATATAATTCCTCCTTTTGTAAAAAGTGCTTCATTTAATATTAGTCTTCCATTGCTTTTATTCCCGGGAGTGTTTTTCCTTCCAGCATTTCCAACATTGCCCCACCTCCAGTAGAAACATAGCTTACTTTGTTGGTTAAATTAAATTGTTTAGCTGCCGAAACGGAATCACCTCCTCCAACTAATGAATATGCTCCATTTTTAGTGGCCTCACCTATTGCATTTCCCAATGAAATAGTACCCTTGGCGAAGGGCTCCATTTCAAATACTCCCACGGGGCCATTCCACAAAATAGTTTTAGATTTTAAAATTATTTTTGCAAATCTCTCATTGGTTTTAGGTCCTGTGTCCAATCCCAACCAACCATCGGGAATATTATCGGCCGCATCAATTTCGGTACTTGCCAGTTCTGAAAAACTATCTGCAGAAACAACATCGATTGGTAAATGAACCTCCACATTTTTCTCTTTGGCCTTTTTAAGGATTTCCAAAGCGAGTTCTTTTTTGTCTTCCTCGACCAAGGATGCGCCAATTTTCCCGCCCTGTGCTTTTATAAAAGTAAATGCCATTCCGCCGCCAATAATTAAATGATCTATTTTATCCAAAATATTTTCAATAATCGTTATTTTAGAAGAAACCTTTGCTCCGCCAATAACTGCTGTAACAGGCTTTACGCTAAAATTAAGCAGTTTGTTTATGTTTTCAATTTCTGAAGCTAATAACAGGCCAAAACATTTATTGTTAGGGAAAAAATTTGCAATTATAGCTGTAGAAGCATGGGCTCTATGTGCAGTTCCAAATGCATCATTTACATAAATATCCCCCAATTTTGATAGTTTTTTTGCAAAATTTTTATCTCCCTTGGTCTCTTCTTCATAATAGCGAAGATTTTCCAGTATTAAAATTTCTCCATTTTTTAAATTTGAAACTTCCTTTTCAACTTCAGGTCCTATACAATCGCCTATAAATTTCACTTTTACGCCTAGAATTTTGTTGGCTGTCTCAATAATATGCTCTAATGAAAATTTATTTTCATTATTTTTAGGCCGACCTAGATGTGACATAAGCACACATCTCCCCCCGTCTTTTAATATTTTAATTATTGTAGGTTTTGCAGCTTCAATTCGAGTGGCATCAGTAACCTCTAAATCATCATTAAGTGGCACGTTAAAATCTACCCTGATTAAAGCTGTTTTATCTTTAAAATTAAAGTCGTTTACTGTTTTCATAAATTAATTGTAAGTTACAAATATAAGTGAATAAGGTTTCATAATCCTGAAGCAAAAAATATGTAATTTTGTGTATGAATTTTTCTGAAGTTATCGGGCAAAAACATATTAAAGCCCATTTATCTAAAACTATTGAAAATGGCAGAATCCCACACGCACAGCTTTTTGTAGGATCTCCCGGAAGCGGTATTTTACCCGCGGCCATTGCTTATTCAAAAAAATTGCTTTGCCATTCTTTAGATGAAAATAGTGCTGAGTATAAAATTAGAGCCGGTAAAATAGATAAATTAATTCATCCAGATCTTCATTTTGTATATCCGGTAAATTCAAGTGAAAAAGCAAAAAAAAACCCTATATCCTCTAATTATGCTGAAGATTGGCGCGAATTTGTGCTTCAAAATCCATATGCTTCTTTATTTGATTGGTTGCAAACGCTTGGTATTGAAAAAAAACAAGGAAATATTAGCGTTTATGAAGCTAAAGAAATTTTAAAAACACTGTCTTTAAAGGCATATGAAGGCGGTTATAAAATTTTGATTATTTGGATGGCCAATAAAATGAATACCGAATGTGCCAACAAAATCCTTAAGATAGTTGAAGAGCCACCTGAAAATACAGTTTTGCTATTGTTAACTGAAAATGAAGAGCACATTATTTCCACCATTCGTTCCCGTTGCCAAAAACTCCATTTTCCTTTATTGTCTGAACAAGATATTTCCAATTACTTAATTGAAAAACAAAACGTTAATGTTGCTACTGCAAAAAAAATAAGCCGTCAAGCTCATGGCGATTTAAACAAGGCTATACAGATTTTGGAAAGCGATAATGATGATCTAACTTTTGAAACTTGGTTTATCGCATGGGTCCGTTCGGCTTTTAAAGCAAAAGGAAATAAAAAAGCAATCAACGAACTTCTGAATTGGAGTGATAATATAGCAGTAGAAGGAAGGGAAACTCAAAAGAAGTTTTTATTGTATTGTATTGAAACTTTCCGTCAGGCATTGTTAAAAAATTATCGTGCGGATTCTTTATTGTTTTTTGAAGCGAACGATGTAAAATTCTCAATTGAAAAGTTTGCGTCTTTTGTACATCAAAACAATATTTTTGAAATTACTTCAGCTCTTGAAGAAGCTTCATATCATATTGAACGAAATGGAAATGGTAAAATTATTTTTACAGACTTATCGATTCAATTAACCCGACTGATTCACAAAAAAGAATTAGCATAGTATAATTCGATGATAAAATTTATTAAAATAAGTTTTTCTTATTAAAAACGCTTTGATTTTAATAGATTTAAAATAGTTTCCAAAAAAGATGAGTATTTGCACCTCTCTAAAGGCTATTACTCGCTTAAAACGCCTTAATTTGGTTTTATAGGCTTTTTTTATAGCAATATATAAGAGAAGAATATTCTTTTGTGCTCCACGCCCGAAGATTGGACCAAAAACCTATAAAAATTGACTTCAAAGAAAATTTGTTTCCACTTTTATATTTTTCAGAAAGTAGACTTACATAAAATGAATCAAAAATCATAGGCTTAATTTTTTTAAGCTTTATATTTTCTGAAAACAATAATTCCATCGAGTCTCTTGAAAAATGCCAAAGATGTCTTGGAGCATCATACGCCGCCCAATACTTTTTATAATGTTTTGCGTCAAAAGATTTAAAATTTGGGACTGCAATAACCAAAACCCCTCCAGGTTTTAATAAATGTTCAATTTCTTTGACAGTATTGTCTAAGTCTGGCAAATGTTCTAAAACATGCCAAAGTGTTATTACATCAAATTGTTTTCCGCTAAAATTCTCAAGAGATGTTTCTAAATGTATTTTTTTCTCTCTTGCAAAGCTCGCTGCTTTTTGATTTGGTTCTACGCCAAAAACATTCCAGCCTTTTTCTTGAGCTAATTTTAAAAAATCCCCTGTGCCCGCTCCAATGTCTAATAAATTTCCGGTGTCTTTATTTAAAGAACTTATAAGATTTACTTTTTTTTGAAGTGAGTATTTTTTCACCTTTTGATATAAAAAAGGCATAATCCCTTTTTTTGAATCCGTATGAGAAATATAAGCCTCACTTTCGTAATACGTACTTAAATCTTCCACATTGGGTTGTGGAGATGTATAAAGCATTTTTTTTTCTTCATCGTATAATAAATCAAAAGGCTCCCCGCTAACAAGAAAGTCTTTCGTTTTAATATATATATTGTTTTGTTTTAAATTCAAGAGATTATTGATTGTTCCACGTGAAACATTTGGATTAACGCCCCATATACACTAATAATACCGAAATATCATTAGGAGAAACACCACTTATTCTTGAGGCTTGGGAAACCGTAACAGGTTTAATATTGCTAAGTTTTTCCCTAGCTTCATAAGAAAGAGATTTTAGTTTTGAATAATCGAATGTCTCTGGGATTTTTATTCCCTCTAAACGTGTTAATTTATCTGCATTGTTTTTTTCTTTTTGAATATAGCCGGCATATTTAACTTGAATTTCTGCTTGTTGAAGTATTTCATAATCAAGATCGTGTTGATTGATATATTCTTCCACTACATCAATTTTTCGCATATCATCCATTGTTATTTTTGGACGAGAAAATGATTTATACATTTTGTCACTTTGTGTAACCAAAGCCGAATCTTTTGATTCTAAAATAGGATTAATGTCTTCGGGGATTACACTTGTATCTTTAAAAAATTGAATGAAATTCTCAGCTTTACCTAGCTTTTCTTCCATTTTGCGTAATCTCTTATCGCTTGCCAATCCAATTTCATGAGATCTTGGTGTTAAACGGAAATCTGCATTGTCTTGTCGTAATAACGTTCTATACTCAGCACGTGATGTGAACATTCTATATGGCTCTTCAGTTCCTTTTGTAATAAGATCATCAATTAAAACCCCAATATAGGCTTCATCTCTTTTTAAAATAAACGCTTCTTTTTCCTGAACTTTTAAACTTGCATTTATTCCGGCCATTAAACCTTGAGAAGCAGCTTCTTCATATCCAGTAGTTCCATTAATCTGTCCCGCAAAATACAATCCTGAAACAAGTTTGGTTTCTAGCGTATGTCTTAATTGTGTAGGCGGAAAATAATCATATTCAATTGCATATCCAGGTCTAAAAAACTTCACGTTTTCAAATCCTACAACTTGTTTTAAAGCTTTAAACTGAATATCTTCAGGGAGCGATGTGGAAAATCCGTTTACATAATATTCTACAGTATCCCATCCTTCTGGTTCTACAAAAAGTTGATGACGGTCTTTATCGGCAAATCGGTTAATTTTATCTTCAATAGAAGGACAATACCTGGGGCCAATACTTTGAATAGACCCATTAAACATAGGTGAGCGGTCGAAACCCTCCTTTAATAAATCGTGTACCAGATTACTGGTATAGGTCATATGACAAGGGCGTTGTTTTTTTAAGGGTTGTGTTTCATCAGAAAAAGAAAATTTTTCAGGAACTTCATCTCCAGGTTGGATATTCATTTTTGAAAAGTCTAAAGACCTACCATCAACCCGAGGGGGTGTTCCCGTTTTCATTCTTCCAGATTCAAATCCTAAATCTACAAGCTCTTTTGTAATTCCAGTAGCTGATCTTTCTCCTGCTCTACCTCCTCCAAATTGTTTTTCTCCAATATGAATAAGCCCATTTAAAAAAGTTCCATTGGTAAGTACAACACTTTTACCTCGAATTTTTAATCCCAAAGAAGTTCTAACACCGACAATTTTATCGTTTTCAACAATAATTCCTGCAACCATTTCTTGATAGAAATCCAAGTTCTTTGTTTGCTCCAACATTAACCTCCAGGTTTCAGAAAAACGCATGCGATCACTTTGAACTCGAGGACTCCACATTGCGGGTCCCTTAGATTTGTTAAGCATTTTAAACTGTATGGCAGTTTTATCTGAAATAATTCCGCTATAGCCTCCTATTGCATCAATTTCGCGTACTATTTGGCCCTTTGCAATTCCTCCCATTGCAGGATTACAGGACATTTGCCCTATATTCTGAAGGTTCATTGTAATTAACAAAGTACTAGAACCCATATTGGCGGCAGCGGCGGCGGCTTCTGAGCCCGCATGACCTGCGCCAACAACAATTACATCATATTCTTTTTCAAACATATAACTCTATTGTTCCACGTGGAACAATCATTTTAAAATTAAGGCTGCAAAGATAGGTAAATAACTTAAAATCAGAAAGTTAAATATATAATATATTGAATTTCAGAAGACTAGAGGAATGTGCGTTCAAAAAGTGAAGTTTCCTCTTTCTTGCGCATTATTAATTTATCTTGTTCGGTTTTATCTTTATACCCACAATAGTGGAGTATACCGTGAATTATTACACGATGTAATTCATTTGTAAAAGATGTTTCAAATTCTGAGGCGTTTTCTAAAACTCGTTCCGTAGAAATATATATCTCGCCATGAATTTGTTTTCCTAGACTATAATCAAAACTAATAATATCGGTTAAGGTGTCATGGTCTAAAAATTCAACGTTCAGTTTAAGTAAATATTCATCATCACAAAAAACATATGAAATTTCCCCTTCTTCAAAACCTTCGGCTGAAATAATAGAAGATATCCATTTAGAAACTTCCGATTCGTCTTCAAGTTTAAATTCGGTAATTGAATTAAAGTCAATCATTTTTCTTATTAAAATATGTTTGCACTTTTTCTTTGTACTCCTGGCGCAAAGGTAAAGCTTCCCGGTTCAAAATTTCTGTGGTATTAAAATATTTCTTTATGTCCTCTGGCGATAAATTTGTCGTGTTATTATAGTCTTTTCTATTGGTACGTGATTCTCTTTTTTCTTCTTGGCCTTGCTCAAAATCTGCCTTGTCAAGTTTAAGTAATTCATACTTTAAGTTAAGCATTTGTTCAAGTGTTCGTTGATTAAAACCTTTATCCAATAATTGTTGTTCTATACCTTCCATTTTTCGAAGTAAACCCCTATTCCCGTTTAAGCCTTCTTTGCTTAGTTTGTCTTGGAGTTGTTGCCGAAGCATTTGTTGTTGTTTATAAATCTCAAACAATTCTCCATTCATTTGCTCACTTTCGCCTTCACCTTCTCCGTTTTCACCTTTTCCATCTTTATTTCCTTTACCGTTTTCACCCTGTCCTTCACCTTTGCCTTCGCCTTCGCCTTCACCCTCTTTTTCTCCTTTACCTTTTTTTGATTTTTTCATTCCTTCTTTCATTTTTTCTGAAAGACTTTCCTGTTTTTCAATAATATCTGGTAACTGAAAACCTTCTCCTTGACCTTGACCCTTGCCTTTACCCTTGCCTTTTCCGCTTCCGGAAGCGCTCATTTGCATCTGATTTTGCATATTATTTAGTAAATCACTTAATAAAACAGAAAGTTCATTTGCACCCGTAACGGTGTACTGTTGACTGCTTATGCCTTGCCTCATTTGGTTGTCGGCCAAACGTTCCAAGGATTTGTCAAGATTGTATTGCACCTCTGTAATAGATTCATTAATAGCAGTGCTTATAAGCGGCTGTCTTAATGAAAGTGAAAACAAACTATCGTCTATATGTTGAAAGTTTAGTTTTAAATCATTTTGATTATTTATTTCTTTTCCGAAAACAGGATTTCCATATTGGATTTTTTTAAACTTTTCCATTAACCCTTCTTGCTCAAAAGAAAAAACGATAAGGTTATCCAGAATTTGCCGAAGCATTTCAACATCTTCTTGAATTGTATCCATTTCTCCAGCCTGCATTTGCGCCTGCATTTGCATGCCCATTTGTTTCATCTTTTTTCCTGCCTTTTTTTGATTTTCAGAAGCGCCCTTTTTATCTTTCTTTTCTAATTTATCCGCTGCTTTCTCTTGTTCTTCATCAACCTGTTTTTCGCCCGACTTATCTTGAGGAAGGTCCATTGGTTTTTTTAAATCTTCATTATCCTTTTGAAGATCACCCATTTCTTTTTTATATTCTTCAAATTTTTCATTGAGATCTTCCTGTTTTTCTTTTGTATTTTTATCTTCGGGCTGTTCGGCTAATTTTTCTTGTTCTTCACCCAATTTAAATAGTTCTTCCGCAAGTTTTTCAGCTTTTTTGGTAACATAATAGCGTTTGGTTAATTCAACTAGTTGCTCTAGATTCTTTTCTTGATTTTTATTTTGTTTTGAAAGTTTGTCGAGTTTTTCGGTCAATTCTTCTTTCTTAATTTTCTCTTGTAATTTTTCAAGTTCTTCTAATAGCTTTTCGTTTTCTTTTAACTTTTCTTCGTTTTCCTGCAGTCGGTCTTTTAATTGTTCTTTATAGGGGTCGTCTTTTTTGTCCTTCTGAAATTCTTCCAAATCTTCTTTTAGTTCTTTAGAGAAGTTCTTCATCATTTCTTCTTGTTGCTTCTGGCGTTTTATAAAATTTTCAAGTTTCTTTTTATCGTTCCAGTTAAGCTCCTTTTTCTCTTTTTGTGTACGTGAAATCTCTTGTAAATTCTTTTCCTGATCTTTTAAATTTTCCAAGGTCTTATCAAGCTCTTTTATAGAATTATCTTGATTTTGTAACTGCTCATCTTCTACTTCATCTTTTGTTGATTTCCTAAATGAATAAACTCCGGATTTACTAGACTTGAAATTATGAATAGCGTCATTGTCAAACACTTCAAAATAGTATTCATAAGCAACTCCTTCTGAAAGCTCTAAATCACCCGGAAATGAATACACAAATTGATCGTAATTCGTTTTGCTTAAAGGTAAGGAATTGATGGATTTTTGAGATTCTTCTCCTTGTGGGAAATAAACCAAACGCAGTTTTGTAAGGCCGTAATCATCAGAGATTCTTCCCAAATAATAAATAATTTGAGAGTTAGTGGTGTCTTGCTTGGCTTGCATTTCAATTTCAGGATACGCATCTTTTACAACACCTAAAGTAAAAGAAAGGTTTTCGTAGTCTTTTAAATTTAAATTTGATGTGGTTATTGCATATTCAAGGTTGCTATAAATGTTTTTATTGAATCGAAAGGATTTGTCCGGTGAAACTGAACCATGTTCAGCATCTTTCATCACCTCAAATACATATGAAGTATCCTTTGCTTTCAGGGTAACTTGTTCTGTGTTTTTTGTATAAATATCCCACGTAACCTTTGTACCCTCTGGGATTGTGGCATTTCCTGTGCTTTGTAAAATTTCATCTTTTTTACCCGTATAAGAGGGGTAGTCCAACTTCATCTCAAAGAAGCGTAACGAGGGAGTCTTTAAAACATTAAGATTGTATTTTCGGGAAATAACTTTGTTCGCCTTTAGCTGAAAGTCAACTGCTTCTGTGGGTTGTGAAAAGGTATATTCAAAAAGTCCTGGTGCTGTTTGCTGAAGATAATAGGTTTCGTTATTATATGAAATACTTGCATTTTCAGGAATAGCAGCTCCTTCTGTTCGTATTTTTAAAGTGTAATTTTTATTTTCAACGGCATTTAAATCTTCATTTAATACAATAAATGTAAAGGGAGCCGGTGCTTCGTATGCTATATCGTAATGAACGACCCGTTCATAGCTACTCGAAAAAAGATCTTTGTCGCCCAAAACACTTATTAAAATAAAAGCAATTACGGGTATGGCTGCATATTTTAAGTATTTTGTATTCTTTTTAAAATTAACGGCATTTTTAAAAGAAACCGGTTGCATTTCTGCGGCTTTTTGATCTATACTTGCTGCTAATAATTCAGATTCTCGCTGATTGTGATTTAGTTGAATAACATTCAGTAATTTATCACTTACTTGTGGGAAATGATTACCAATTATTTTTGAAGCCTCTTCATGACTAATACATTTTTGTAATTTAAAAAGTCTTGCTAACGGAAAAGCAATAAAACGGATAAAAAGCCCCATTTCTACAACCACAAAGGTCCAAAATAAAAAAGTTCGTCCTAAAGGGTTTAGCCATAAAAAATATTCTACCAATAAGGTGACAAGAAAATATAGCAGACCTATAGCAAAAAAAAGGATGGTTCCTTTTATTAGCTCGTTGGTGTAATATTTTTTAATAAATTGTTCCAGCTTTTGCTGAATAATTCTAAATGAACTCATAGGCGTTTTTCCCTGAATAACAGAACTTCGAAATTACATTTTTATTTTCTTGTGGCAAGCCTTGTTGTTGTATCAAAAAATACTCCAAATTATTGAAACAATAAAACATATCTACAGTCAACTTAAAAAATCAGTACGAATGTGATAATTCTATAGAAAAGCTCCATCAGTATTGTATCTTTGCAGTCTCATTTAAATAAGCAATACTATGGCTCAAAAAGTTCGTGTGCGTTTTGCACCAAGTCCTACAGGTGCTCTACATATTGGTGGTGTAAGAACTGCTTTGTTTAATTATTTATTCGCAAAAAAACACAATGGCGATTTTTTGTTGCGTATTGAAGATACCGACCAAACACGGTATGTGGAAGGCGCAGAAGATTATATCGTTGAAGCTTTAAATTGGTTGAACATTCCTTATAATGAAGGTCCTGGAAAAGAAGGTGATTGCGGTCCGTATCGTCAAAGTGAACGCAAACATTTGTATAAAGAATACGCAGATAAATTAATTGCGAACGGAAATGCATATTACGCTTTCGATACTTCTGAAGAGCTAGATGCGCATAGAAAAGACCATGAAAGTAAAGGAAAAACATTTATCTACAACTGGCACAATAGGCAAAAATTAAAAAATTCATTGTCTATGACTTCTGAAGAAATTCAGAAAAAAATAGATGCTGGGGATGAATATGTAATTCGTTTTAAAACACCTGAGGGCGAAATGCTTTTTTTAAAAGATATTATTCGCGGAGGCATGGAAATCGACACCAATGTGTTGGATGATAAGGTTTTATTTAAAAGCGATGGGATGCCAACCTATCATTTGGCTAATATTGTCGATGACCATTTAATGCAAATTACCCATGTAATTCGAGGCGAAGAATGGCTTCCTTCATTGGCGTTGCACGTTTTACTATATCGCTCTTTTGGTTGGGATTCGCCAAAATTTGCCCATTTACCTTTGCTTATGAAGCCTGTGGGAAAAGGAAAATTAAGTAAGCGAGATGGTGATAAAATGGGGTTTCCTGTTTTTCCGTTAGAATGGAAAACAGCGGAGGGAGATTTATTTTCAGGATATAGAGAGGATGGCTATTTACCAGAAGCTGTGATCAATATGCTTGCATTTTTAGGTTGGAACCCCGGAACAGAAGAGGAAATATTTAGTTTGGAAGAGTTGGTTTCTGCCTTTGATTTAGGTCGTGTTCATAAAGCCGGAGCAAAGTTTGATCCTGAAAAAACAAAGTGGTTTCAGCATCATTATTTCCAAGAAGTTTCAGACGAAAAATTGGCAATGGAGTTTTCTAAATTTCTAAAAGAAAAGAAGGTTACGACTTCATTAGATGTTAAAAAAATCGTTTCTCTTTTAAAAGAGCGCGCTACTTTTGTGAGTGAGTTGTGGGAACAAGGAAGTTTCTTTTTTGAAACGCCTGAAGGTTATGACGAAAAAGCTTCAGCAAAAGCATTTAAAGCTGAAACTCCCGAAATATTAGGATCGATAGTGTCTATTTTAAAAGAAATGGATGATTTTTCTACTGAAAATATTTCAAACAAGATAAAAGGATGGATAACCACCAATGAAATAAGCTTCGGAAAAGTGATGATGCCTTTAAGATTGGCTTTAGTAGGAGAAATGAAGGGCCCTGATGTATTTGATATTGCTTCTATTTTAGGGAAAAATGAAACTATAACACGTATTGAAAATGCCGTTGAAAAACTAGGTTAAAAATACACTACCGCCGCAAGCGTTATCAGGTTGGTGTGTCCTTCAAAATTTGAGTTTTCAAGGTTTTTATCATTTAATTTTCCCAATGTATTGGTTACTCCATATTGATACTGAGCACTTATTCGAAAGTTTTCAAATCCACCGGAAATTCCCGCGGCCAAATGAAAATTTATAGGCGAAATATCCTGAATGTCTTGTGCCCTTAGAGTCGAGTAACCACTGAGGATATAATCTTCATAACGGTCGCTGTCTAATTTCATCTTGCTGTTAATATTTAAAACAGGACCAAACTCAGCGGTTAAATGTGACATGATTATATTATAACTTGCCAAAAAGTTTAATTGAACCGCCTGAATGGTATACCCTATATATTGGGTGTCCAAAAGATTACTGCCTTCAATCCCAATGCTTGAATTATAAAAATTTAGGCCATATATTAAATCAAAATCATCATAAAAAGCACCACGAGTTGTAAATCCTGCCGTAAAGCCTTCGCCTTGTTTGGTTTGAAGATCGGATGTTTTGATATCTAATAATGTTATTCCGCCATTAATTCCCAGGTGGTTGTAGCCGTTGTAATTTCTTTGTGAAATGGATTGCTGTGTAAAAAACAGCAAAAAAGTAACAACCATCAGGTTTTTAAGACTCATATTACCAAGATAAAATTATAAGGGTACAAAAGTATCCTAAATTTTGTATCTTCAAATTCTTTATCAATTTAAATTTTAACAATTATGGGTGGTCTTATTTTCTTGATTCCAATTATCATTATTGGTTTTTTTATCTTACTTTCTGGGATCTTTACAGTAAAACAACAAACTGCAGCTGTTGTAGAGCGTTTCGGAAAATTTCATAGCATCCGAAATTCTGGTCTTCATTTTAAAATTCCGGTTTTTGATAAAATTACAGGAAGAATCAATCTCAAAATTCAGCAATTGGATGTAATTGTGGAAACCAAAACTAAAGACGATGTTTTTGTGAGGTTGAAAATTTCGGTTCAATTTCAAGTGCTTAAAACCAAAGTCTATGATGCTTTTTATAAATTAGAAAGTCCTCATGACCAGATTACTTCATATGTTTTTGATGTGGTAAGAGCCGAAGTTCCTAAAATGAAATTAGATGATGTTTTTGAAAGAAAGGATGATGTTGCTATCGCTGTAAAACAGGAATTGAATGAAGCTATGTCCGACTATGGATATGATATTATAAAAACCCTAGTAACAGATATAGATCCCGATGTACAGGTAAAAGCTGCTATGAATCGTATTAATGCTGCTGAAAGAGAAAAGGTTGCAGCTGAGTTTGAAGCAGAAGCAGAACGAATAAAAATTGTAGCAAAAGCACGTGCAGAAGCAGAAAGTAAACGACTACAAGGACAAGGAATTGCAGATCAGCGTAGAGAAATAGCGCGCGGACTTGAAGAAAGTGTTGATGTGCTTAATAATGTTGGAATAAACTCTCAGGAAGCATCGGCATTGATTGTGGTAACACAACATTACGATACCCTTCAATCTATTGGAGAAGCAACAAATACCAATTTAATTCTCTTGCCAAACTCACCCCAAGCGGGAAGTGATATGCTAAACAATATGATAGCCAGTTTTGTTGCAAGTAACCAGATTGGAGAACAGATGAAAAAAGATAATGAAGCCAAGGGTATTAGCAATAAAAAACGACCTAAAAGACAATCGCCCAAAAGGCCTGAAGAGGGTGATGATTTAAATTATTAATAAAAAAAGCCGCTATAGTTATAGCGGCTTTTTTTATTTTCTGCTCTTCAAAAATTTATTTAAAGCAAATCCTGCAATTGGAACAAGAAGCTTAAGAGCAATAGCTCTTGTAGCTAAACTTCCCACTAAACCTCCTATTAGATTTGATGGGGATAAACTATCTTTCGTTTTCTCAATGCTTGTTTTTAATTCTTCTTTGTCAATATCAGACTGTATTTTAAGTAGCCTTAAGTCTGTATTGACTTCTTCAAAAGTTTTATACCTTCTCATTATCTTCCTCTTGATTTATATTATTTTCCCTAGCAAGCCTTTCGCTTACACTCGGTTCGGGATCTTCATCATTATCAAAAAACATGTCTGAAAATTTTATCAAAAGGAACTTTTGCAAGGGTTTTTTACCAAAAACAGCGATTGTAAAAATTATTAGCACGTAAAAAGCGCCAACAATAAAATAACCTAGATATTTGCTGTCAATAACGTCTCCTAGCCATAAAGCTGCTCCAATTGAAAAAAAAAGCAAACCAAAAAGTGCAAAAACCCCTAAAATAAATGATTTTACCAAAGGAATTGCTCCTTTAGTAATTGTTTTGAACATTCGTAATTTATAATACTCTACAGTATTTTTTATATACGCCTGTCCTTGTTTCCCTGATTTTTCGAGGTTTTCTGAGAGAGTTTCAAATGGCATATTACGCTGTTGCTTTTTTGGCTGCTGTTTTTACTTGTTTAACGGTATTCTCTTTGTGTAATTTTGCGTTTTGTTTCCGTAAAGCCTCTAGTTTATCTTCCATTGCCAAAAGAATATCGTCTGCTTTATAACTTGCAGAAGATAAGGTTTCTTCTAATTTTTGTTCAAAACTTAAACGGGCTTTTTGAGCTTTTTCACTAAGGTTTTGTGAAGTTTCTTGTATTTGTTTATTTAATTTCTTTTGAGCATTCGATGCCTCTTTACTCAACTTGTCTCTTGTTTTAGATCCTTTATCTGGTGCGTATAAAATTCCTATACCAGCTCCAATTGCTGCTCCAGTTAAAAGTGCTAAAAGGGTTTGTCCTGTATTTGATGCCATAATTTAATTTATTAGTTATTGTTTAATAAAACAAATATACTTTTGAAATATTCCAACTGCTGTTAATAACCGGTTAATAGTTGATTTACAATACTTAAATTTATCATAAAATGGACTCTTTTTAGCCAAATTGTCTTAATTTTTTAGTTTAAACAATGAGTTTTTGTTAAAAACTCGTCTGTCCTATTCCGAAAGTTTAGTCCAAGAGTCTCTTAAGGACACTGTGCGATTAAAAACTATTTTTTCTTCTGATGTGTCCTTGTCCACCACATAATATCCTAATCTTTGGAACTGAAATTTATCTTCACGTTTCACATTTTTAAGGCTTGGCTCGGCAAAAGCTGTAATAACTTCCAATGAATTTGGATTTATAAATTCCAAAAAGGTCTTTTCTTTATGGGTGTCTGGAGATGCCTCGGTAAACAATCGGTCATACAACCTAACCTCTACCTCAATCGCCTCTTTAACTGAAACCCAGTGTAAAGTTCCCTTTACTTTTCGCTGAGATGCTTCTGTTCCGCTTCCACTTCTGCTTTCAGGGTCGTATGTACAATGAATTTCAGTTATATTTCCGGCATCATCTTTTACGACACTTTCTCCCTTTATAATATATGCATTTTTTAAACGCACTTCTTTTCCTAAGGTTAAACGGAAAAATTTTCGGTTTGCTTCTTCTTTAAAATCTTCTTTTTCAATATATAACTCTTTTGAAAAAGGAACTTTTCTAAAACCCGCACTTTCATCTTCCTGATTGTTTTCAGCTTCAAGCCATTCTATTTTATCATCAGGATAATTGGTAATCACCAACTTTACAGGGTCCAAAACCACCATCACACGAGGGGCTTTTTTATTGAGATCTTCCCTTACATTGAATTCTAAATGCGAAACATCAATCAGGTTTTCGCGTTTCCCAACACCTACACTGTTTGCAAAATTAACAATCGATTCTGGTGTATATCCTCGTCTTCTTAAACCAGAAATAGTAGGCATTCTAGGATCATCCCATCCATTTACAATACCTTCTGAAACTAACGTTGCTAATTTTCGCTTACTCACAACAGTATGGCTTAGGTTTCTGCGTGCAAATTCTCGTTGCTTAGGGCGTAACGTATCACTTGTGTATACTTGATCCAAAAACCAATCGTAAAGCTCTCTATGGGGCAGAAATTCAAGCGTACAAAAAGAATGTGAAATTTGTTCTATATAATCACTTTCGCCATGGGTCCAGTCGTACATCGGAAAAATTTTCCAATCTGTACCTGTTCGATGATGGTGTTTGTGCAATACCCGGTACATTACTGGGTCACGCATCAACATATTAGGTGAGGCCATATCAATTTTTGCTCGCAGTACATGAGCGCCTTCACCAACCTCCCCGTTTTTCATTTTTTCTAGTAACTCTAAATTTTCTTCAGTAGATCTATTTCTGAAAGGGCTTGGTTTTCCTGGCGAATTTGGAGTTCCCTTTTGTTCTGCAATTACTTCAGAAGTTTGAGAATCTACATAGGCTTTTCCTTCCTTTATTAACTGAACAGCCCAATCATATAACTGTTGAAAATAATCAGAAGCGTAACATTCTGTTGCCCAGTTGAACCCCAACCAAGAAATATCTTTCTTAATGGCGTCTACAAATTCCTGTTCTTCTTTTGCTGGATTAGTGTCATCAAAACGAAGATTTACAGCTGCATTGTATCTATTTCCTAAACCGAAGTTTAAGCAAATAGACGAGGCATGACCTATGTGTAAATATCCGTTAGGTTCCGGTGGAAACCGAAAACGTAAATCATTCTTTGAATACGTATTTTGAAGATCCTCTTCAATAATGTGTTCTATAAAATTAAGCGGTGCTGCTTCTTTTGTCATAGCTAAATTTAAAAAAGCAAAGGTAACCAATAAACTTAAATCCCATATTAATAAGACTATTCTTAATATGGGATTTGTATATTTGTAAAAATTATTGAGATGAGCCGTATTCGATTAAAAAACATAAAGATATATGCTTTTCACGGCTGTCTTCTTGAAGAAGGAAAAATAGGATCGGATTACTTGGTAAATCTTACTGTAGAAGCAAACCTAATAAATGCCGCAAGAACCGACGAACTAAATGACACCGTAGATTATGTCCATCTTCATAAAATAATTAAAGATGAAATGGGTATTCGTTCCAAGCTTTTAGAGCACGTAGGGCAACGTATTATTGACAGTGTATTTAAAGAGATTACGTTGGTTAAAACCGTAAAAGTAACGGTAGCAAAAGTAAACCCGCCTATAGGTGGTGATGTTGCTGAAGTAAGTGTAACCATGGAATCTAGCCGGTAAATCAAATTTAAGTAGGAATTTTACGTTTAATTTTTTTACATTTGCCAACCTTAACAAGGCATCGTGGCCGAGTGGCTAGGCAGAGGTCTGCAAAACCTTCTACAGCGGTTCGAATCCGCTCGATGCCTCAAAAAAACCCCAACAGAAATTGGGGTTTTTTTATTCTAAGTTTTGATCAACAGGTGGAATAGGTTTTTCTAAAGGGTGTTGTTGTGAAGGTATTTTTTCTAATCCGGCATTAATTCGAGTAGGGAAGATTCCCTGAAGTAACAATAAAACTCCAAATCCAAGAATAAGAATACTAATCCATTTTTTTGTTTTAAAAATAAATCGCGGTGTCATTTTACTTTTTAATTTTTTTGCAAGTGTAATCTTTAGTAAGTCGGTAAGAAAAAAGGTTAGAAGGACAGTCCCTAAGAAAAACAAAACACCTCGTTGGGATGTTGTTAATGCGTTTGCCATGATAATAGTACCAATCCAGCCTGCTAATACCCCAAAATTCACAAAATTTAAAAGGAACCCTTTTAAAAATAAACTCCCTAAGTTTTTCTTTACTTTAACCGCATAGTGTTCGCGAACAATTCTAAAAACAGATTTATTTGTGCGTATATATGAGATTATTCCATAAGCCATGAGGATAACCCCGCCGAATATAAGTAGTCCGGGATCATGTCTTACTTTTTCAAGAATTTTGGTGGTGCTAAAAAAAGCAATTAAAATAAAAAGCATATCCGCAAACATAGCGCCGAGATCAAAAAACAAACCCGCCCGAAAACCCTTTGTAATACTGGTTTCAATGAGTGTAAAAAAAACAGGGCCCACAGCAAAAGCTAATAGAAAGCCATAAAGTGCAGCGTAGATTAAACCGTCAAACATAGATATAAAAGTACAAATTACTTTATTACTTGTTTGTTCGTTTTTTAGAATTAATTATCGCTTATTATAATTTAAAAAGTGACTGAGAAAAATAACCTGAAATTAATCTTCATTTTTATGACCTAACATTGTGAAATCCAAATGTTTTTTAACAAGATCTGCGTTTTTTACTTTTACAAAAACTTCATCTCCCAAAACATATTTGTTATGTTTTTTTTGTCCAATAACAGCATATTCGTCTTTATCAAAAATATAATGATCATCGCGAAGATCCTGTAAACGAACCATTCCCTCACATTTATTTGAGATAATTTCAATATAGATTCCCCATTCAGTAACGCCAGAAATAACACCGAGAAAATCTTGGTCTTGATGATCCTGCATATATTTAACCTGCATATATTTTATACTATCCCTTTCGGCATTTGTCGCTAAATTTTCCATATCACTAGAATGATTACATTTTTCTTCATAAACATCTTCTTTAGCGGAATCCTTTCCGTCTAAATAATGTTGTAAAAGACGATGAACCATAACGTCTGGATATCTTCTAATTGGAGAGGTAAAGTGTGTGTAATAATCGAAAGCTAGCCCGTAGTGACCAATATTTTGTGTGGTATAAACCGCCTTGCTCATACTTCTAATAGCAAGTGTGTCTATTAAGTTTTGTTCTTTTTTGCCTTGTACATCGCTTAACAGTTTATTAAGTGATTGTGTTGTTGATTTTCGGTCTCGGGTGTCTAATTTATAACCAAATCTTTTAATTATATTTTCAAGAGCGGCTATCTTTTCATCATCTGGTTCGTCATGTACACGATAGACAAATGTTTTCTTTGGACTTTGTTTTCCTATAAATTCGGCAACGCTTCTATTAGCCAGAAGCATAAACTCTTCTATTAGTTTATTTGCGTCCTTGCTTTCTTTAAAATAAACGCCTTCCGGGTTACTTTTTTCGTCTAAAATAAATTTCACTTCTACTTTATCAAAAGAAATTGCACCATCCCGCATTCTTTTTTTCCGAAGAATTTTAGCAAGTCTATCCATTTCCAGAATAGCGTTTCCTATTTCCTTTTTTACTGAATATTGTTTACCTGTGATTGAAATATCTGAGGGAATTTCTAAATTTAAATTCTTCTCATTATCATTTGAAGCGGCATTTGTTTCTATAATATGTTGTGCTTCTTCATAAGCAAAACGCGCATCACTATAAGTTGCTGTTCTTCCAAACCACTTTTTTAATACTTCTGCTTTATTATTGATTTCAAAAACTGCTGAAAATGTATATTTTTCTTCGTTTGGACGTAAAGAACAGGCATTGTTTGAAAGTATCTCTGGCAACATAGGAACTACTCTATCTACTAAATACACTGAAGTTGCACGTTCATAAGCTTCATCATCTAAAACGCTTCCGGGTTTTAAATAATGTGAAACATCTGCAATATGAATTCCTATTTCATAATTACCATTCTCCATTTTTTTAAAAGAAAGCGCATCATCAAAATCCTTGGCATCTTTAGGATCAATAGTAAAAGTAAGCACATCGCGCATATCACGACGTTTTTTTATTTCTTCAGAATGTATTTTAGTATCCAGTTTATTTGCATATTCTTCTACTTCTTCTGGAAATTCATAAGGCAAACCATATTGTGCTAAAATTGAATGAATTTCGGTATTATGCTCGCCAGGCATTCCTAATACTTTTATAACACTTCCAAAGGGAGAGTCAGCTTTTTCAGGCCAATCTTCCATGGAGACAAGTACTTTTTCACCATTTTTTGCTCCGTTAATTTTATTCTTTGGAACAAAAATATCTGTATACATTTTATAATCGGTGACATCAACAAAGGCAAAATTTTCCTGAACCTGAATCGTACCAACAAATTCAGTTCGTTTTCTTTCAATAATCTTAGTAATCTCTCCTTCGGTTTTACCTCCTTTTTTTCGCTTAAAAACATAAACCTCAACAGTATCTCCGTTTAAGGCTTTGTTTAGGTTTTTGCTGTTTACATAAATATCATCTTCAAGGTCTTCTACAATTATATAGCCTTGTCCTCGACCAGCAATATCAACTCTTCCTGTATAATAATTTTGGGAAGGGGTAAGTATATATTTTCCGCGTTCAACTTCTTGGATAGTACCTTTTCCTTGTAATTCTTTTAATTTTTTTATGATTTGGTTTCTGCTACTTGGATCGTCTAATCCTAAGTTGGTAGTGATTTGTTTGTAAGTGTACGGCTGTGAATGATTTTTTCGAAGGATATTTAAAATACTTTGAGAAAGCCCTTCTATATTTTGTTTTTTACTTCTTTTTTTCCTTTTCGGCATATTGTTTTGTTAATTGTGCAAAAGTACATTTTCTATAGCAATACAGGTATTAAATTATGAAAGATTTAGTACCTTGGTAAAACCTATAAAGCAGGTAGATAATTAGTTATGAAAAATTTTAAAACCATTGCCAGTTTTAGTTTTCAAAGTGAATATGCAGTACTTCGTTTATTATTTGAACACAATAATATTAGGTTTGTTTTTTTGAATGAAACTATGAGTAGTATTCTCCCTTTTTATTCTCATTCTTTTGGTGGAATTCGCTTACAAGTTCATGAAGACGATATTGAACTTGCCCAAGAGATTTTACAAAAGTTTAAAGATTCTTCAGATTTAAAAATTGTGTGAATTTTAGATATCAACACATATTACATATATCATTTTTCTTTTAAAATTTAATTATAAATAAATGGTGTTTATTATAGTGTGTTAATATGTAGTATAACTTTTTTTAAATAAGCATTGATTTTAAGTTGTAGCTATTTATAGATATGTTGTTAATATAATTTTAAGATATAAAACCATTGAAAATAAGGAGATAGTAAAACTAATTAACAGAGGTTGAAAACTTAATTTAACAACAGGTATTTAATAAGATTTTTAATAATTTTTGTTTGAAAGGTATTTTTATTGTCTGACAACTTTACTATAAAATATCTATTAAAAATTTGCTGATTAAAATAAAAAAATCCTATTAATATTCTTTTCGGATTTTGCAACTTTACTTCTTTAATTTATATGAACAATTATAAACAACCTTGTTAACTATAACATCTATTAAGCGTTAAGAAATTATAAACACTTGAAGTTTAATAAAGTAAAACTAAAACACTGTAATACGTGGTTATTAATAAAAATAATCTTTTGTAAACCATATAAAAATAACATATATAAAGTTTAAGTTGTCGATTTCTTAAATAGTAAGTCACATCTCTTATATTTGTAAAAATATCGTATTATGAAAATTGCAATTGGAAATGATCATGCCGGCACCGGTTATAAAAGGACTATAATGGAATCCCTTAAAAACGAAGGACATTCAATTATAAATTTTGGAACAGATTCTGAAGAAAGTGTAGATTATCCAGATTTTGTGCACCCCGTTGCTAAAGCAGTATCAAATAACGAGGTAGATTTTGGAATAATTATTTGTGGAAGTGGTAATGGAGCAAATATGACAGCTAATAAACATCAAAAAATACGTTCTGCATTATGTTGGACTAAAGAGATTACCCAATTGGCCCGCGAACATAACGATGCTAATATTCTTAGTATACCCGCACGTTTTACAAGTGAACCTCAAGCTTTGGAAATGGTAAAAACCTTTTTAAATACAGATTTTCAAGGAGGCCGTCATCAAAAACGCGTTGAAAAAATAGCGTGTTCTTAAATTAAAAAATGTCTCATTCCCACCACGTGCATACAAATCCAGATGTAAAAGGAAAAAATCTTCTTTTTACAATATTCCTAAATATTTTAATTACAGTTGCCCAGATAATAGGTGGAATTATTTCAGGTAGTTTAGCATTACTTTCTGATGCCCTTCATAACTTTAGTGACGTTCTTTCTCTATTAGTAAGTTACATTGCAGATAAATATTCAAAAAAGGAAGCTTCAGTTGATAAAACATTCGGTTATAAACGTGCTGAAATTATTGCAGCATTTGTAAATGCCTCTACACTTATTATAGTTGCTTTTTATCTTATTTATGAAGCAATAATACGGTTTACAGATCCTCATATAATTAAAAGTGGTTTGGTAATTTGGCTTGCTATTTTAGGAATCGTAGCAAATGGATTAAGCGTACTCTTACTTTATAAAAGTTCAAAATCCAACATGAACATGCGCTCTGCATACCTCCATTTAATAACAGATATGTCGGCTTCAGTAGCTGTTTTAATAGGAGGACTATTAATGAAATATTATGGGTGGTTTTGGGTAGACAGTGTGCTTACCGTTTTAATTGCCGTTTACTTGTTATATATGGGTTCAGACCTCTTAAAAACGTCGTTTAAAGTGCTTATGCTTTTTACACCAGACGATTTAAGTTTGGAAAAAATAAACGAAGACATTTCTAATTTTCAGGAAATAAAAAATGTGCATCATATGCATATATGGCAATTAAATGAAAAAGAAACTCACCTAGAGGCACATCTCGATTTTAATAAAAATATTACTCTTAGCGAATTTGATGACGTATTGCAAAAAGTTGAAAAAATGCTGTATGATAAATATGGAATTAATCATGTAAATTTTCAACCTGAATATCTCAAAGATGATACAAAGGATATTATTGTTCAAGACTAATAAGGGCTGCTAAATGAAGATTACAGTAAAATTTTTTGATGAACTTACAATTTATGAACTGCATGATTTGCTTCAGTTGCGTTCTGAAATATTTGTGGTAGAACAAGATTGTGTGTATCAGGATATTGATGGTAAAGACAAATATGCACTACATGTTTTTGGAGAAAAAGAAAATAAAATTATAGCTTATACACGGTGTTTTAAACCGGGAATCTATTTTGAAGAAGCTTCAATAGGAAGGGTGTTAGTAAAAAAAGAAGAGCGTAAATTTAATTACGGACATGAAATTATGAAAGCTTCAATCAACGCCATAAAAGACATCTTTGTTTCTGAAAAAATTAAAATTTCAGCTCAAAAATATCTTATAAAATTCTATGAAACTCATGGTTTTAAAACTATCGGCGAGGAATATCTTGAAGATGGAATCCCACATATTGCGATGCTTAAAGCTTAATCATTTTTTTTTCAAGATTAAGATCTTTCAACATTTCATCGGTAAATTTATAATGGCCTCTTCGCGTAATAATTTTAAATCTTTGATTTCTCATACGCGTTAAAGTGTCTAAAAACTTCCATTTAGATTTTAATAAACTCGGTTTATCCGATTTTAAACTTACTTCGAAATAATGTTTAATTCCTGCACGATCTGCAACAATATCTGGGGTAATTACTACGTCGCTACCTTTTTTGTGATAAGATTTTGGAGTGTCATAACCTTCCACATCGGCCTTGATATTTTCAAAACCTTTTTTCTCTAAATACGCAACAGATTCTTTCAAAAAAGCGGTATTTTCTTGTTTGTCTTCTTTTACCATAACTCACAAATTACAAATTAAGATGCTGATTTTGAGTTAATAGAGTGTTAAGAGTTTAAATGCTATTTTTTTGAGCGCACATTTTTATTGAAAGGAATTCCTAATTGTATGAGAATATTTTCATCATTTATATGATCAGCAATATCAATTCCGTATTTTATTTTTGAGGTTTCATCATATACAAAAGTTCCAAACAACCGATCCCAAATTGAGAACATATTTCCAAAATTACTATCGGTCCAGGGAAGCTGAAAATGATGATGGAATTTATGCATATTCGGACTTACAATTATAAAACTTAAACCCTTATCCAGCTCTTTTGGAAGCGCAATATTTGCATGGGTAAAATAAGTAAACAATACGCTTAAAATACGGTAAAACAAATAAAAAGAAATGGGCATTCCCATAATTACAACCGCAATCAAAGCAAAGGTTTCCCTTATAATAAAATCAAAAGGATGGTGACGCGTTCCAGTGGTTGCATCCACATTTTTATCGCTGTGATGCACAATATGCAAACGCCACATCCATTTTACTTTATGTAGTAAATAATGCACCCCGTACTGTGCTATAAGGTCTAAAACTAAAATAGAAAGAATCAATTCTACTAAAATAGGAAGGCTAAAAAGATTTAATAAACCAAAGCTTGAATTTTCAAGCCACAAAAATAGACCTATGGTAGCAATGCCAAAAATTACATTTATAAGCATTACAAAAAACAATAAAATAAGATTTACCTTGGCGTGTTTCCATTTTTTATATTTTAAAACCACGAGGCTGTAATAACCTTCTAAAATCCAAAAGAAAACTAATACAAAAAACACCCACCCCGCTTTCATCCAAACCGGCATGGTTTCAAAAAAAGACAGGAATGAATCCATTTTATTTTAGGATTTTTGAATATCTATTTGAATCATTTAAAACTGAAACAGCCTCTAAAATTTCAGGGTTATGATCAATTTGGTATAGATAAACACCCTCTTCGTAGAAATATCTTTTTAAAATTTCATCAGTAAGCAAGGATTCAACTTCAGCTTTCTTTTCGATCAAATCTTTATCTTTTGCCGAAGAAACAGAAGCTAAAAGCTGTTGGTAACTACCCTGAATATCTTTTTTAAGGTCTTCATCTTCCGCAGTACGCAATGCTTCTTCTAATTTCTTTTCAGTTTCAGTTTCAAAACGGAAATTACTTTTCTTTAAAAATTGTTGAAAGTCTTGAAAATCTGCATTTGTAAATTGAAAGTTTTTTAAGTCAGAAATCTGATGACTATAATAATACTGGGTAGCAAAGTCAAAAATAGCATTGTCTTTTAGCAGCGCAGTAGTTATAGGACTGAAAACAGCAGTTTTTAACTGTACATCCGGCAGAATTCCACCACCATCATATACGGTTCTTCCTCCTTTTGTTTTAAATGCATTATACTCTTTCGCGTCTACCCTAACGGGGTCACCATTCTCATCGCGATTCCAGTAGTCTAGAGCTTGAATACAGCGACCACTTGGGGTGTAATATCTGGAAATGGTTACTTTTAATTGAGTGCCATAGGTGAGTTTTTTAGGACGTTGTACCAATCCTTTTCCAAAACTTCTTGCACCAACAATCACGGCTCTATCCAAATCCTGTAAACCACCTGAAACAATTTCACTAGCAGAAGCACTTCGTCCATTTACCAAAACAACTAAAGGTATTTCCAGATCAACAGGGTCATTTTGGGTTTTATATGCCTTGTTGTATTTTTCAATAACAGATTTTGTGGTAGTAATCACCTCTCCTTTTGGCACGAAAAGATTCACCACATTTATAGCTTCATTTAAGAGTCCACCGGGATTTCCGCGTAAATCAAGTATAATTTTTTTTGCGCCTTGCGCCTTTAGGTCTTCCAGTGCCGCTTTGGTTTCAATGGTGGTTTTTCGGTTAAATTTTGTAAGAACAATATATCCAATATCGTTATGAATTAATTTCTGAAAGGGAACCGCCTTAACATCAACAGCTTCTCGAGTTATGCTTGTAGTGTTGGTTTTTCCTTGGCGGATATATGTAATATTTAATTTTGAACCAGGAGAGCCTTTAAGTAATTCTCCGGCGTTATCATCAAAATCTGCAACAGACACATCGCCAATCTTAATAATTTCATCTCCGGCTTTTAAACCAGCTTTATCTGCGGGGTATCCTTTATAAGGTTCGGTAATAATGATTTTGTTTTTTTCAGTTCGCGCAGAAGCTCCAATACCGGTATATTCTCCCGAATTATTAATACGGGCATCCTCTATGAGTTGTTCGTTCCAATATACAGTATACGGATCCAGATCTTCCAACATTCCTTTTATTGCCTTGTCCATAAGGATAGCCGGAGTTATTTCGTCAACATAATTCATATTGAGTTCTTTGAAAAGCGTCGTAAAAATTTCAATTTGCTTAGCTATTTCAAAAAAATCGCCTCTAAAACTTACTGTGGAAAAAAAGATTCCAATTGCAAGTATAGGGATGTATATTGTTTTTTTAATTTTCGGAAACCTCATAATAATTTTTTTTACGCAGATTTATTTTTCTTTTTTCTAAAATACTTTTTTATAACCCAGGCGACAATAATCACAAGAATTACAAATGGCCAGAGATATAATATTCCTAGAAAGAAAACTGAAATACCATCCCAACCTCCTTTTATAGAATTCCATGCTTTTTGACCATAGGAGTTTGTAACACCGGTTTCAGAAGTTACCTTATAGAACTCTATATTTACAGTGCTTAAGGATACCATGTTTTGAAGGTATTCTATACGACCTTGGCGGGCTTCAATTTCTTCCCTAATTATTGAAAGCTCTCTTTCTATTTCAAGCATTTCCTTTACATTTTTTGCTTGCTTTAAAAGTTGAATATATCTTTCTTCTAATTCACGCTTTGCTTTTAACCGCGCATTTATGTCTATAAATTCTTCAGTTACATCTTGGCTTGAAATTTCACGACGATCAAAATATTCTACACCTTTTGAAATACCCTCAATAAAAGATTGAAAATCTTTAGCCGGTATACGTATTACTAAATTTCGTTGGAAGCGATTGTAACCTTTATCGGAAACATCATTTTGAATAATACCTTTAAAGTTTTCAATAAGAGAAAGAATGGTATTATAAGTTTTATCGGGGTCCTTGGTTTCAAAAGTAAGCCGCGCCGTTTTTATTATTTTTTGATCTTGATAAGAATCTTCTGAAGAAGTTATATTTTGTCGAGCATCATCATTAGAATATTCTTCATTTACTTCAGCGAAAGCGAGATCTTTGGTGGATGAAAATTCAGGAGTTTTTCCACTTTCATTGCAACCGATACAAAGTAAAATTAACAAATAACTAAGCAGTTTCATCTTGTAATTTTTTAAGTAATTCGAATATGGAAACCTCCAATATTTCATATTTTGGCATGTCTTTACCAATATATAAAAATAACAACGCAAATTTCGTGCTATTATTAGTTGTTATTATTTGTTTCTGAAGCCTATAAGTTTCGCGAAGTTGTCTTTTAATACGGTTTCTGAAAACGGCCTTTTTAAAATTTCGTTTCGGTACCGCAAAGGTAACCTGTGTTTTTTTTATTCCTTCCAGCGGAATATAAAATACCTTCACAGGAAATTTTGAGAACGATCTTCCCCTATCAAATAACAATTCAATTGTTTTTTTGCTTTTTAATTTTTCGGATTTTGGGAGTCGAAAATTCATCCAGTAAAAGTACAATATTCATCAACAAAAAAGCCTGCTTTTAAAAGCAGGCTTTTCAATAACAAATTTATAGAATATTACATTTCACCATACGTATTATTGTCTGGATTGATGTCTGCCATTCTTTTACTAACGTCAATCATTATGGTTTTTACTTTTTTACCATTTGAAATTTCAAATTCATAGGAAGGATACGCCCAAGCCCAATCTTTTAAAACCGTTCTTTTCATTTCAGGAAATGGATTTGGTTTTTCTGCACGAGCCATACGTAAGGGAATATAAAACGATTCTTGAGAACCATCTTCATACGTTACATATAGATCTATAGGCATTGGCATTAAGCCGATGCGCTCTAAAGATATCTTGGTGTTATTTCCTTCGGTTTCAACACCTTTAATCCCATAATCAATCGTATTGGTTGTTTGTGTCCAATCCATTAAATACCAATCCAATTCAAAACCTGATACTTTTTCCGCAGAACGGATAAAATCGTTTGGGGTAGGGTGCTTAAAAGCAAAATCATTAAAATACCGCTTTAAGGTTTTGTCTAAATTTTCCTTTCCGATTACATATTCCAATTGTGCCAAAAATACCGCACCCTTGCTATATGCAGAGATGCCATATGCCCGATTAGAATCGTATCGATCGGCATGTGTGGTTTGCGGCTGTTCTTTTCCGCTATTAGCTAAAAATACATAGCCTCTGTATGACCCTAAATGAGGGTTTGGTTTTTCCTCTTTCATAACCGCATTCATACCTTCATCTGAAATATAAGAAGTGAAGCCTTCATCCATCCATTCGTGTTTACTTTCGTTAGTGGCAAGTAAAAACTGAAACCAACTATGAGCCATTTCATGGGCAGTAACACTAACCAAACCATCAAACTTTCCTTCACCTACAATTAAAGTGCACATAGCGTATTCCATACCACCATCACCACCTTGTATTACAGAATATTGCTTATAAGGATATTTCCCAACGTGCTCGTTGTAATACGCCATTAGCTCCGCTGTAATTGGCTGAAGCTTTTTCCAATTATCAATAATTTCAGGATTATTCTTGTACAAAAAGTGCAGTGTTACACCGTTTGGTCCTTCATAGGTATCGTGAATATAATTTTTATCGGCTGCCCATGTAAAATCGTGAACATTAGGTGCCTTAAAATGCCATGTGTACTTTCCATTAATAGGTTTCATGGTCTTTTGATTTGGCATTTCATATCCGTGTCCTATTTCAGAAGGATTTTGAAGATATCCTGTTCCGCCTATGGTATAAGCGGCATCGATAGTAATTTTTACATCAAAATCGCCCCACACTCCAAAAAATTCTCTTGCAATGTATGGATCGGCATGCCAGCCTTCAAAATCATATTCAGCCAACTTAGGGTACCATTGTGTCATAGATAATTCAACCCCTTCAGCATTATTACGACCCGATCGACGAATTTGTACAGGCACTTGTCCGTCCCAATCCATTTTAAAAACAGTACTTTTTCCCGGTAAAATAGGTTTGTTAAGTTTAACTTCTAAAATGGTGCCTTCAACAACATATTGTAAAGGCGCCCCATCTTGAGTTAACGAAGTGGGTTTAATATAACCAACTTCAGAAGGAGACAATTTAGAAATTCGGTCTCCTACCCTTGAATCTGGATCTTGAATATTAAGTGAGCGAACATCCATTTCACTTCCAGGCTGAAAAGCATTAAAATATAAGTGGTAATACACTTTATTCAATGTATCAGGGGAATTATTTGTGTATGTTAGTTCCTGTTTTCCTTTATATTGATACTTATTGACGTTCATATCGACGTCCATTTTATAATCTACTTTTTGTTGCCAATAAGACGTATTGTTCTGTGCTTGTATTAAAGCAACAAATAATAGTAAAACACTACTGAAAAATAATTTCATTATTTAGACATTTTATCAGCCATTATTAAGGCATTATACATATTCACCATTTTCCCTGATTTTGAAATATTAGAAAAATTATCGGTGTTTGTTTTATCTCCGCCTAAAACCACAGGAGAGTTTGAAGAAAGTCCGCTATCCATTAAAATTTTCTTTACCTGAGGCGCAGTAAGGTTCGGGTAATATGAACGAATCATTGCAGCTACACCAGCTACTTCAGGAGAAGCCATGGAAGTTCCTTGTAAGAACTCATAAGTGTTCAAAGGTGTTGTAGACCAAATTTTAACTCCAGGCGCAAACACATCTACATTTGCTTTTCCGTAGTTAGAAAAAGCTGCAACCAAATCACTTCCGTAGTCATAATTAAGGGCACCAATTGTAATAAAGCTGTCGCTTATTTCGGTAGGGTTTTCAGTTGTTTGGTCGTTTGGATACACTTGGATTGTATCTAAATTTTCCCCTTCGTTCCCCGCAGCGTTAACAATTAGAACGTCTTTTGAAGCAGCGTAATTAATTGCATCCCAAACCCAATCTGGATGAGTTGAATAGTATTTTCCAAAACTGGTGTTTAAAACTTTGGCACCATTATCAACAGCATAACGTATTGCCAAGGCAATATCTTTATCGTACTCATCACCATCAGGTACGGCACGAACCGCCATAATCTCAACGTTTTGAGCAACGCCGTTCATACCAATGCCATTATTTCTTTGTGCAGCAATGATTCCGGCAACGTGGGTTCCGTGTTTTACATCTTCTTTTTTAGGATCGGGACCGTCAACTTGGTTGTTTCCATAATATTTTGTGCTCATATTGTCTGGATTGTCTCCTAGTTTTTCACTTCGGAAATTTTTATCCATATTAAAATGAGTGGTAAGTCTTCCACCAAAATAATCAACACCGCCTTCAAGTTGTTTAATTACCTCTGGAACGGAACCCCCGTAATTAAGCATTTGACTAAGCATGGCAATTTGTTGTTGCTCTACTGAAGATGGATTTTCAATTTTTGATAAATCTTCGCTTGTGTAATCTTCTTTCCCCAATTTATTGGTCATAGAAGTGTGGGCAGGTTTTAGCTGGGAAAGGATTTGCTCATAGCGTGTTTTATTCGCCACTGCATCTTGGTATTCTTTTTCATATTCGGCCTTTGCTTTTTCATAAAGAACAAAATCTGCTCTGTCTGCGGCACTAATTGATGATTCGGATTTCCCTTCGAATTTAGGCTTCAAATTTTTTAATATACGCACGAATTCAAGGTTTTCTGCCACAACATCCCCAAGGAAATTCCATCCGTGGATATCATCAACATATCCGTTGTTATCATCATCTTTTCCGTTACCAGGGATTTCATCTTTATTTACCCAAATTACATTTTTAAGATCCTCGTGATTAATGTCTACACCACTGTCAATTACTCCCACAATTACGGTTTCCCCTTTTCTGTTTTTAATAATTTCAGAATAGGCTTTATCTACACTCATTCCGGGAATGGTATCCATTACTAAATCTGCACTACTCCACATTTTATATTGTGCGTCTGTAAGTGGCGCAGTTTTTAAAGGTAAAGTGTCAATATTTTCAATAGGTGTTGAAACAATTGGAGCTGTAGTACTACCACAACCCACTAAAATAGCTGCCATTGAGATAGCTATAAAAGAAGTTTTTAAAATATTCATTTTTTCAGTGTTTATTAAATAATTCATTAAAATAGTTCATTAAATGTATAAGAGTCCTTTAAACGGACGCCTTTTTCGGTATGTTGCACCGTAATTATTTGATTATGGGCGTCATGCTCCAAAAATAAGTAATAGTTATTATCAGCGGCAGCATTCAGAAATTTTTCTTTTTCAGGAAGGGTTAATAGTGGTCGTGTGTCATATCCCATCACAAATGGCAAGGGTAAATGACCCGCAGTAGGAAGTAAATCTGCCATAAAAACAATGATTTTCCCTTTGTATTTAATTTTTGGGATCATTTGTTTTTCGGTATGTCCGTCTGCAAAAAATACACCGAGGTCTAATTTATTTGATTCAGAATAATCTTTGATATCGTTTTCTGCAGAAAAAGAGCAATCAGCATCCGGTATAAATTTTAATTGTCCGCTTTCTTGCATGGGGAGAATGTTTTCTTTTAAAAAGGAAGCTATTTCTCTTCTATTGGGTTTAGTCGCCCATTGCCAGTGACGCTCATTACTCCAAAAGGTTGCATTTTTAAATGCGGGTTCAAATCCGGTTCGGTCTTTATTCCATTGAACACTTCCTCCGCAATGGTCAAAATGAAGGTGTGTGAGAAATACATCTGTTATGTCGTCTCTATGAAAACCGTATTTTTTTAAGGACTTGTCAAGATTATGTTCACCCCACCGATAATAATAGCCAAAGAATTTTTCACTTTGTTTGTTTCCCATTCCGGTATCGATTAATGTAAGTCGATCACCATCTTCAACAAGCAGGCAACGAGCTGCAATATCAATCATATTATTACTGTCGGCTGGATTGGTTTTATTCCAAAGGGATTTTGGAACCACGCCAAACATAGCTCCGCCATCTAATTTAAAATTTCCGGCTTCAATTGGATATAATTTCATAAATCGTTTTATGAGTCGCAAATTACTAAATGCGTTACACTATCATAAAGACAGAGTGGATTAATTATACTATTTTTAACAATTAGTCAATTTTTAAAACCAAATTAACCTCTTTGAAAAAATTAGAACGTAGCCTTTCATTGGTTTCTGTTATAGCAATTAGTATTGGCGGTATGTTGGGAAGTGGAATTTTTGTACTTCCGGGTTTGGCCGCAGCTAAGACAGGTTCTTCAGTTTGGCTTGCCTATTTATTGGCGGCCATATGTATTTTACCTGCTGCACTTTCAAAATCAGAGTTAGCTACAGCTATGCCCACTTCCGGAGGAGCCTATGTTTATATAGAACGCGCTTTTGGCCCTGTTTTAGGTACTGTTGCTGGAATAGGACTGTGGTTATCTCTCTTGCTTAAAAGCTCGTTTGCCTTAGTAGGGTTTGGGGCTTATTTATCGATATTAATAACAATTGATCCAGAACTTACCAAATATGTAGCAATAGTTTTTTTAGTACTTATACTATTCTTAAATATTTTAGGGATTAAAAAGGTGGGTAAAGTACAAATTGTTGTCGTTACAATAAGTTTAGCAGCGTTAACGCTGATTTTAATTTTTGGAGCCCCAAATGTGAATACAAATTTATTAGATCCATTTCTTTTAAATGGAAATATGGGCTTAGTCTCCACCATCGCTTTTGTTTATATTTCCTATGCGGGAGTGACCAAAGTGGCAGCCATTGCAGGAGAAATAAAAAACCCAAATAAAAATTTACCTAGGGCAATGATACTTTCATTGGTTATTATGACAGCAATCTATGTTTTTGTTGCCTTTGTTTTGGTTGGCAATATCCCATTATCTTCATTAAAAACAGATATTAAGCCTATTTATACAATTTCAAATATTCTTGGCGGGAAATATGTTGCCTATGCGGCTGCTGTTGTAGGTGTTATAACTCTAATATCAATGGCCAACTCAGGGGTTTTGGCCTCTTCAAGATTCCCTTTTGCCATGGCCAGAGATAAATTACTACCCGATTTTATGGCCGGAATACATTCAAAATATCTAACCCCTGTTGCTACAATTGTAATTACCTGTGGCGTGATGGCTTTGGTTATAATTTTTTTAGATGTTGTAAAAATTGCAAAACTTGCAAGCGCATTTATGGTAATGATGTTCATATTGGTAAATATGAGTGTTATTATATTACGGGAAACTGCCGCCCAATGGTATAATCCCCCATATCGGTCTCCTTTTTACCCATTTGTTCAAATTTTTGGTATAATTAGCGGAATTGTATTGATTGTTTTTTTAGGCCTTATACCATTCTTATCTATACTCGCTATTTTTGGATTAGGATTTGTTATTTATTTATTTTTTGGTAAAAATGCAATGAGAACAGGGATTTTAAGAAATTATGGACACCGGCCGGCATTGTATTTATTCTATAAAAGAAAGAGCAGGAAGCAGGTTGCGGCAAAAAAGAAAAAATTAGAAAACACAGGAAACCTTGATGGAAAGCTTGTTTCAAAAGCGGGTGTTGTGGTTCCCTTATTGGGAAATGAAAATTCACCAGAAATGCTGGTAGAAATAGGCGCCGCGATCAATAGAAAGGAAAAATTACAAGTTGTAAACATTACCGAAGTTCCTAATCAAACCTTTTTAGATGCTTTGATGGAAGAAGAGAACCCACGGGTGACTTCATTAGCGCGACGTATTTCAGCCTTGGCGAAAGAAAAAAAGATTGATATAGATTTCGAAGCGGCAGTTACCCATGATATTTCAAATACCATACATCATTTAAGTGATCAAACCAGCTGTGATTGGCTTGTAATGGGTTGGAACGGAAGAGCCCATAATGGTATATTGGTTCGTAATCCAATTGGGTGGTTATTAACCCATATAGATTCCGATTTTGCTCTTTTTAAAGATAATGGAGTTCGGAACTTCAGTAAAATAATAGTCGCTTTACGACCTGGAAGAAAAGACAAGAACATTATTGCTATTGCCGATAGAATATGTAAATTTTACAAAGCTTCATTAACGCTGCTTCACGTGGTTCCCAATGATATGACAACGGAAACAATTTCCGAAATGAAAAACAACTCACAAAACTTATTACAACAAGCAACTTCAAAAAATGAGGTTATTATTTTAAAAAATGATGATTCTATCGAAGCTATTTCAAAAATATCTGCAGGCTATGACCTACTAATCTTGGGAACACCACAAAAAGACAATTGGATAAGTGTCTTATTTGGAACAGGAAAAGATAAGTTTACTGAAAAATCTGCTTGTTCTGTACTAAGATTAACTATGAAAGACACTTGATTCTAAACAAAATCGTATTATTTTTAGACAAAATTTTTACAAATGTTAGAATTAGCGGGAATTATCGTATTAGGTATTTTAGCACAATGGGTTGCATGGAAATTTAAAATTCCTGCAATTCTTCCGTTAATATTGATTGGTCTATTTGTTGGGCCAATTTCCACATTAATTTCAGAGGATGGTACTCAGTGGATTCAACCAAGATGGAATGGCGAAAAGGGTTTTTTCCCAGGGGAAGGACTGTTTTATTTTGTTTCACTTGCTATTGGGATTATTCTTTTTGAAGGTGGCCTTACATTAAGACGGGGCGAAATAACCAAGGTTGGTTCGGTAATAGGAAAGCTGATTAGTTTAGGCTCAGCTATCACATTTATTGGAGCTGGTGTAGCCGCACACTACGTATTTGGACTTGATTGGAGGATTTCATTTTTGTTTTCTTCATTAATCATTGTAACCGGTCCTACCGTAATAACACCAATTTTACGTAATATTCCACTTAAAAAAGATGTTTCCGCAGTATTAAAATGGGAAGGAATCCTCATAGATCCTATTGGGGCGTTGGTAGCGGTTTTGGTTTTTGAATTTATTAGTGTTGAAGGTGATGCAGGTTATACAAAACAGGCATTAATTGAATTTGGAAAAATTGTACTTATTGGCTTTTCCTTTGGAATATCAGCCGGATTTGCATTATACATTTCAATAAAAAAGAAGTTTATTCCACATTATTTACTAAACGTAGTTTCGCTTTCCTTGGTTTTGTTGGTTTTTGTTTTAAGCGATCAATTTGCACATGAATCTGGACTATTGGCAGTAGTGGTTATGGGAATGTTTCTTGGAAATAGTGACCTTCCGAGTTTAAAAGAATTATTGTACTTTAAAGAATCTCTAAGTATTTTACTTATTTCTATTCTTTTCATTTTACTTTCAGCCAACATGACCATAGAGGATCTGATGTTGGTTTATAATGTAAAAGCCGCGATTTTATTGGCCATAATAATATTTGTACTTAGGCCTTTGGGGGTATTTCTAAGCACAGCCGGATCTTCATTAAAGACCAATGAAAAACTTTTCATTAGTTGGGTAGGGCCACGAGGAATTGTAGCCGCAGGTATTGCATCCTTATTTGGTGCTAAACTTGTAAGTGAAGGAGTGCCCGGGGCAGAATACATAACGCCTTTGGTTTTTGTAGTAGTATTGGTTACGGTGTTGTTAAACGCCACAACAGCAAGACTTTTCGCGTCAATGGTTGGCGTTTTCTTAAAGACCTCAGAAGGTATTTTAATTGTGGGGGCTTCAAAAGTTTCAAGGTTAATAGGAACCTATCTTCAAAAAAATAACCGGCATGTAGTTTTGGTTGATTCAAATAGGTTGAATATAAATAAAGCAAAAGAACTTGGGCTAGAAGCAATTAATGCCAATATCTATTCAGATGATCTTTCAGATAATATCGAATTAAACGATATTGGATTTTTACTCGCAATGACCGGAAACGATGAAATTAACCGCCAGGCTATATCGCGTTTTGGAAAGATTTTTGGTGAAAACGGGACTTTTCGACTTATGACTTCGGAAGAATTAAATAATCGTAGCGTTAATCTTTCTTCAAAAGAACTGCTTTCGCACACCCATGATTACCTGAAATTTACTGAAGTGGCAAGAGATTTTCCTTCTATACAGGAAATCCCGGTTGATTCCCAAAATCAATTTTTAAGAATATTAAACATTCTTGAAGAAGATACTAGTGCCATCTCACTCTTTTTGAAACTCCCAAATGGACATTTAAATATTTTAGACACTCCTTTAGATATGGAAATTGAGGAAGGAAGCAATCTTGTTTATTTAGGGAAACCGATGGATTTTGAGGAAGTGGCAAACGCTACTCGTGACGAGAATGAAGCAAACGCATAATAGAAAACCAATGAAAAAAACAGTAATTTTTATTTTTGTAATGATATTTATTCAAACACTTTATAGTTGCAAAAAAGATGATTCACGTACTTGCACACAATGTAGTTCTCCCCAAACACCCTCATTTGAGCTATGTGAAGAAAGCAACGGAAATGCTTCGATAAATGGCGAAGACACCGGCACTTCCTATGATGTTTATCTTGAAAACCTTCAGCAAGATGGTGTTACTTGTGGAAATTAATCATTTAATTTTAAAACAGCCATAAACGCTTCCTGCGGAATTTCAACATTTCCCACTTGGCGCATACGCTTTTTACCTTTTTTCTGCTTTTCCAATAGTTTTCGTTTACGTGAAATATCACCACCATAACATTTGGCCGTAACATCTTTTCGCAACGCTTTTACTGTTTCACGCGCAATAATTTTAGCGCCAATAGCTGCTTGTATAGGAATATCAAACTGTTGCCTAGGAATAAGCTGCCTAAGTTTTTCACACATCTTCTTGCCAATATCGTAGGCATTGTCTTTATGTAATAAGGCAGAAAGAGCATCAACGATATTTGCATTAAGTAAAACATCTACTTTAACTAATTGTGAAGTTCGCATTCCAATTGGAGAATAATCAAATGAAGCATAGCCTTTTGAAACGGTTTTTAAACGATCATAAAAACCGAAAACAATTTCAGCCAAAGGCATATCAAAGGTAAGCTCAACCCGTTCCGTGGTAAGGTAGGTCTGATTAGTAATTTCCCCCCTTTTTTCAATACACAGGGACATTACGTTTCCAACAAAATCTGATTTTGTTATAATGCTTGCTTTAATATAGGGCTCTTCAACACGGTTCAATGACGAAGGTTCAGGCAAATCTGAAGGGTTGTTGACCAGAATAGCAGTGTCTGGGTTTTTATGAGTAAATGCTTGGTAAGATACGTTTGGAACGGTTGTGATCACCGTCATATCAAATTCGCGTTCTAACCGCTCTTGTATAATCTCTAAGTGAAGCATTCCTAAAAATCCACAGCGAAATCCAAAACCAAGAGCAGCAGAACTTTCAGGTTGAAACACAAGAGAAGCATCGTTGAGCTGAAGTTTCTCCATAGAGTTTCTAAGCTCTTCATAATCTTCGGTATCAACTGGATAAATACCAGCAAAGACCATAGGTTTTACATCCTCAAAACCACCAATCATATTGGTCGTTGGACTTTTAGAATCAGTTATTGTGTCTCCAACTTTAACCTCTTTTGCTTCTTTGATTCCTGTTATTAAATATCCAACATCCCCCGCTTTAATACTGTTTTTTGGAGCTTGTTTTAGTTTTAAAGTTCCTACTTCATCTGCAAAATAGGATTTACCAGTGGCCATAAATTTTATATGCTGTCCTTTTTTTATTTCACCATTTAAAACTCTAAAGTAGGTTTCAACGCCTCTAAATGGATTGTATACAGAGTCAAAAATTAACGCCTGTAAAGATTCATCTGGATTACCTGATGGCGGCGGAATTTTCTCTATTATCGCTTTTAAAATTTCTTCAATTCCCAAACCGGTTTTAGCACTTGCGGGAATAACATCTTCTGGTTCACACCCTAAAAGATCAACAATATCATCGGTCACTTCTTCGATATTTGCCGACGGAAGGTCAACTTTATTTAATACGGGTATAATTGTGAGATCGTTTTCTAGAGCTAAATATAAATTTGAAATTGTTTGTGCCTGAATACTTTGTGCAGCGTCAACAATTAGAAGCGCTCCCTCACAGGCTGCAATTGATCGCGAGACTTCATAGGAAAAATCTACGTGTCCAGGCGTATCAATTAAATTTAAGGTATACTTTTCCCCTTCAAAGACATAGTCCATTTGGATGGCATGACTTTTAATGGTTATGCCACGCTCCCGTTCTAAGTCCATATTGTCAAGCAACTGTTCTTGCTTTTCTCGAGAAGTAACCGTCCCGGTTGCGTCTAAAAGGCGATCTGCCAGCGTACTTTTACCGTGATCAATATGTGCAATAATGCAAAAATTTCTAATATTCTTCATAAATATGCCTACAGTAGGATTCAAGCTGCAAATATAGATTAAAAAGACAGGATTTTTTAATTGCCTAGCTATAAGGTAAAAAAAAACAAAAAGTGTTTTTAATATTAATAAAATATTAACATATTTGTATGTTGGTGTTTTTAATTTTTTTTATCTCCTCGCTTTTAAAAACGCGAATTAATTATAAATAGACTCAAACGACAAAAAACTTAACCTGAATTACAATGAGTAAAACATACCTCGTAGGTTTTTTTTTATTGTTGACCACTTCAATATTTGTGCAAGATATTTCCATTTCAGGAAAAATTATGGGCACTAATTCCAATCCAATTCCTTTTGTTAGTGTATTGGTGTTTGAAAATGAAACTTCAGAGCCATTAATGGGAGCTTCTTCTCTTGAAGATGGAACTTTTAAAATATCAGGACTTGAAAAAATGGAATATCGAATAACGTTCAGTTATATTGGATATGAAGATCTTCAAAAAATTGTTATTCCAACTGCCGCGTATAACATGGGAAGTATTACATTAAAAGAAAGCAGGGAGTCTTTAGATGAAACTTTGATTTCAATTAAAAAACCCACCGTTACTGCTGAAATGGGAAAATTAGTGTTTAATGTAGAAAACACATCCCTCTCTACGGGAAATTCTCTTGACCTTTTAAAAAAGACACCCGGCGTGTTGGTTATTAATAATAAACTTCAGGTAAAATTTTCTACACCAGTAGTATATATTAATGGAAAACGGGTATACCTTTCTTCTTCAGAAATTGCATCATTATTGCAAAATATGGATGCTTCAATTATAAAATCGGTTGAAGTAATTACGAATCCTTCAGCAAAATACGATGCAGAATCGGGCGCGGTAATTAATATAATAACTTCACGAGCTATTTCTGTAGGTTATAAAGGTTCTTTAAGCGCCGGTTATGAGCAAGGAATATACCCAAAGTATAATTTTGCCAGTTCTCATTTTTATAAAAATGATTGGGTGAATTTTTATGGAAGCTATAGTTTTAGTCCGAGAAAAGAATTTAAAGAAGACGATAACTATATTCGGTTTTTTGAGCCTAATGGCAATGTAAATTCTATATGGGAGAGTAAATTTCACCGAACTACAAAATCGTATGGACAAAACGGAAATCTTATTGCAGACTTCACTTTGGATGAAAAAAACAGTTTAAGCATTTCTTCAAATGTTTCTTTTTCTCCAAACAAAAAATATAATAATAATGTAGCTGCAGAAATTTTTAATGCTCAAAAACAGTTAGACTCAACCTTCAGGACAGAAAGTTCTTTAGAAAATGATAGCCACAATCTTTCGTTTAATGCAGATTATAATTTATTGATTGGGGACAAAGGTGCAAAATTAAAAGCAGGATCAAATTATATTGCTTATAAAAATAATCAGTTTCAAACAGTAAGCACCAGCTATTTTTTACCTAACATGGATTTTATTAGAAATAATAGTTTTTATACAATATCAAATCAAAAAAGCAACATTTTTACAGCCCAATTAGACCTGACTACCCCTTTTATTTCAGGAAATTTGGAAACGGGTTTAAAATATTCAAATATTGACACAAAAAGCGGTCTGGATTTTTTTACAACTTCTAATAATACGAATGAGTTTAACGCAGGTCTTTCAGATTTTTTCGTTTATAAAGAATCTATTTATGCAGGGTATTTTAATTTTTCAAAAGAATGGGAAAAATGGAATTTAAATGCAGGTGTGCGTGGAGAATATACAGATGTTAATGGAGATTCACGAGCATTGGGAATGGTTAATACGCAAACATATCTTGAATTATTTCCCACCGCTTCTATTCAATATAAAATTAATGATTATAACAATTTTTCAGTTAATTATGCGAGGAGTATACAAAGGCCTAGATATGAAAGTTTAAATCCTTTTAAATACTTTATAAACGAAAACAATTTTAATGGCGGAAACCCAAACCTTGTACCGGCTATTGATGATAAAATTACCTTAAGCTACAGCCATAAAAACAAATGGTTTTTTGATTTATACTACCAAAAAGCCAAAAAGACCCTGAGTATATTAACTTTTCAGGATAACGAGAACAGGACATTACGAAATCTTGATGCAAATCTTATTGGGGATTTTCAATACAGTTTAGATATTAAATACATTAGTTCCTTATTTTCTTGGTGGTATTTAAGCGCAACTACCTCTAGTTTTTATCTTGAAAACGAGTTCTATTCTATAGAAAGCACTCCAGAAACATATTCAAATAATACCTTCGGCTTTTACGGCCAAATATATAACAGCATCGACCTGTCCAAAGATGGTACTTTTACTTCAGATATAATCGCTTTTTATTTTTCAGACTATATCTATGGCTCTTATAATTTTGATCATAGATTTAATTTTTCTTTTTCTTTACGGAAAACTTTTTGGAACGATAGGGCGAGTATTTCTGCTGGAGTAGATGATATATTTAACACAAATAATGTTTTAATATCCTCAAAATACTACAATCAAGATAATTCCTATTTCCCCCATGAAGAGTCCCGAATATTCAAAATAAAACTTAAATATAATTTTGGAAATGCATGGTTAAGTGACAATAATCGAAGAATGACTACAGAAGAATCTGAAAGGTTAGATTAGCAATATTTTTTCATAAAATTTCTTTTTAAACACAACCGGCCATATTTTCCTTATTTTTGCATCAATTATGGCTAAAATTGGAAATATTGATGTTGGGGATTTCCCCTTGTTGCTCGCTCCCATGGAGGATGTTAGCGATCCACCTTTTCGTGCACTCTGTAAAGAACAAGGCGCCGATGTTGTTTTTACAGAATTTATTTCTTCAGAAGGTTTAATTCGAGATGCTGCAAAAAGTGTCATGAAACTAGATATTTATGAAAAAGAACGGCCTGTAGGAATTCAAATATTTGGCGCCGTACTTGAATCAATGCTTAGGAGTGTTGAGATTGTGGAAGCAAGTAACCCCGATATTATTGATATCAATTTTGGATGTCCTGTTAAAAAAGTTGTTTCAAAAGGAGCTGGAGCAGGGATTTTAAAAGATATTGATCTAATGGTTAGCCTTACCGAGGCCATGGTAAAACATACAAAACTCCCCATTACTGTAAAAACCCGTTTGGGTTGGGATCATGATTCCATAAAAATTGTTGAAGTTGCTGAGCGGCTTCAAGATGTGGGTTGCCAAGCAATTTCAATTCATGGACGCACCCGTGCGCAAATGTATAAAGGAGATGCCGACTGGGCCCCTATCGCAGAAGTTAAAAACAACCCCCGGATGCATATTCCTGTTTTTGGGAATGGCGATGTAGATACGCCACAAAAAGCTATGGAAATGAGGGACAAATATGGCCTGGACGGAGCGATGATTGGTCGGGCAAGTATTGGATATCCTTGGTTTTTTAAAGAGGTAAAACATTTTTTTAAAACCGGTGAACACTGTGCACCACCCACCATGGAAGAACGCGTTCATGCCGCAAAAAGACACCTTGAAATGGCGATTGACTGGAAAGGTGAAAAATTAGGCGTTTTTGAAACACGACGCCACTATACAAACTATTTTAAAGGAATACCCGACTTTAAAGAATATCGAATGAAAATGGTAACCAGTGATGATTCTGCCTCGGTATTTGAAGCATTTGATGAGGTTTTAGAAAAATTTGGTGATTTTCAATTTGCTTAAAGCAATAATTTTTCCCGTACTCTGCTAGAAGCAATTTTTGAAGCAACGATTCCTAAGATGCTAATAGTGGCAAAAACAATCACCACATTTATAAGTTTTAGTTTAACAGGATAGGGGAGTGTATTCGTAATACTTACAAATTCAAATTTAAGCTGTAAAAGCACTAAAATTACACCTAAAATAATCCCCAATAAGCCACCCAAAGTTGTCATAAGCGCTCCTTGTAAAAAGAAAATTTTCCGGATATCTTTTAAAGTTGCCCCCATATTAAAAAGCGTTTTTATATTCTTCCGTTTATCAAGAATCATCATAATAATTGAGCCTATTACGTTAAATAGCGCAATAATTAAAACCAATGTAAAGATTAGGTATACTGCAATATTTTCGGTGTTCAGCATTTTATATAACGCATCATTTTGCTGAATTCGATTTTTTATGAGAATTTTTTCAGCAAAGGCATCATTTAATTGGGCTATTACATTTTTCTCATCTGCATCTGGGCGTAGTTTTAATTCTATTGAAGAAACTTCCGTGGAATCCATTTGAAGCAGGTTTCTGGCAAAGCCTATATCTGAAAACACATACTTACTGTCCAAGTCTTCATTAACTTGATATACGCCGGTAACTACTGCGTTCTTTTTATTAAAAGCACTTGTTGGGTCTAAAGCGTTTATTTGACCGGTTCCAGGCTTTGGCACATATATTTCCAATAAATTACTGTAATCATTAATACCTATGGATAGTTTAGCCGACGTTCCCAAACCAATTACAACTTCACTTTTATGTGGCGTAAACCAATGGCTTATGTCGAGATAAAGAATACTATCAACAGGATTAACTTTTTCAAAGTTTTTATCAACACCCTTAATGAAGGCAATATGGTTTTTCCCTTTATAATTTAAAAAAACTCGTTCTTCAATTATTTTTGAAAAAGCCTCAACACCTTGGATGTTTTTTAATTTTTCTTCTGAATTAGGCGAAAAATCAAGCGTTTTTCCAGTTACGGGCATAATTTTTAAGTCACTGTCAAAAACATTTGTGAATTGAAGACTAAAATCCCGAAGTCCTGCAAAGCCCGATAATACAATAAAAAGTGACATTGCGCCAACTACCACGCCAATAGCCGCAATAATTGTAATAATATTTATAGCATTGTTACTGCTTTTTGAAAATAAATATCGTTTTGCAATGTATAGGGGAAATTTCAAACTACATTTTTTTTCGTTCCGGTAATATATCAGGACTTTTAATAGGGTCTTCTTTACCTTTAACGGCGTTTTCTATCTTGTTGATATATTCTAAAGAATCATCGTTGTAAAAACTTAAATCGGGCATTTTTCGCAGTTGATTCTTAGTGAGTTGCGCAATAGTATGTTTAATTTTTGGCTTTAAAGTATTAAGCTCTTTAGTAATGCTTTCTGCTTTTTCAGCGGGAAACACACTTACATATACTTTTGCGATAGATAGATCTACGGTAACACTTACTTTTGTCACCGAAATAATAATTCCTAATTGTCCTGATTCGCGAAGCATGTTTTGCAGTACCTTAGCAAGATCGGTTTGCAAAACACCAGCGATTTTTTTCTGTCTGTTACTTTCTTCCATAATGCAAAAGTACCACATTTAAAGATTTGTTATTTTTGAAATCAAAATTATATTTAAATTATGACTAAAATAGAACATATTGGCATTGCAGTAAAAGACATTAATGCAGCAAATGCAATATATAAAAGCCTATTGGGGTATGAGCATTATAAAACTGAAAACATAGAAAGTGAAGGCGTTATAACCTCTTTTTTTAAATGTGGGGATAGTAAAATCGAACTTTTGGAAGCGACAAACCCAGAAAGTCCAATTGCAAAATTTATAAATAAAAGGGGAGAAGGAATCCATCACATAGCTTTTTACGTACATGATATAAAAGCTGAAATAGAGCGCTTAAAAAATGAGGGCTTTACGGTTTTGAATGAAGTGCCAAAAAGGGGAGCTGATAATAAGTGGGTTGTTTTTTTACACCCAAAATCTACTAATGGAGTTTTAGTAGAATTATGTCAAGAAATAGAAGATGAGAGCGGTAAACTAAAGATTAATGAAAAATAGTTTTGCTTTCTTTACAAAGTGTTTTACCTTTGCAAACTCTTTTTGGTCCCATAGCTCAGCTGGTTAGAGCACCTGACTCATAATCAGGGGGTCCATGGTTCGAGCCCATGTGGGACCACTTTTTTCTTATAACCTACTTTTTTTAAAAATTGAGAAGCAATAATAAAAATAAAAACGAGTTTTAACTATTTGATAATGCCCGTTTTATTTTTTTGTTAAAAAGCTTTTTTTATATTAGATTTTAATTTTACGACCCAAATCGTACTGTATGCGACCCCAAATCGTTACAATATTATGTTTATTTATAAACACCTGCTATATGTTTGGTGCGCCACGTGGTGGAACTCCGCCACCCCCTTCTTCTATGTCTGCAGGCCCACCTCCAGAATTACCAATAGATGATAATATATATATATTAATGATTTTTGGTTTGGTGTACGGGATTTATATCTTCAACAAAAAAAAGACTATAAATAAGGCTTCATAAGGGTTTTAAGGTATTTTCCTACAACATCAAATTCTAAATTTACTATTGAACCAACCTTTATTGTGTTAAAGTTTGTGTGATTTAAGGTAAAAGGAATAATAGCAACGCTAAATTCATTTTCTTTTGAATTAACTATCGTTAGACTTACACCATTCACTGTAATAGATCCCTTTTCAATTGTAATATTTCCTAACTTTTCAGAATACTTAAAAGTAAAGAACCAACTTCCATTTTCATTTTTAATGTCAATACAGCTCCCCACTTGGTCTACGTGCCCCTGAACAATATGTCCGTCAAGTCGGTCCCCTATTTTCATTGCACGCTCTAAATTAACTGAATCTCCAACGTGCAACTTCCCTAAGTTTGTTTTTTGTAAAGTTTCGTGTATTGCAGTAACTATATATGAAGCATCATTAATTTCTACAACGGTAAGGCACACACCATTATGTGCTACACTTTGATCTATTTTTAATTCTGATGCAAGAGAACTTTTAACTTCTATATGAAGGTTCCCCTCTTCGTTAGTAAGACTGCTAATTTCTCCGATTGATTCAATAATTCCTGTAAACATCCTTACATTTAGTTACATTTGTATTGCAAAAGTAAGAATTAAAAAAGGTTATAACCGAATGATCAAACAGGATAAAATTGTATTGGGAATTTCAATAGGGGATTTAAACGGTATTGGAAGTGAAATCATTTTAAAAACCTTTGAGGATTCACGAATGTTAGACTTTTGTACTCCAGTTATTTTTGCTTCTGTAAAATTGATGTCTTTTTATAAAAAAGCATATAACCTTGATGTTAGCTTTCACGGAATCGATTCTTTGAATGGGATTATTCATAAAAAAATAAACGTTTTTAATGTTTGGAAAGAACCCTTAGAGGTAAACTTCGGAAAAGAAGAGAAAATCGCCGGCGAATATGCCATTAAATCTTTAAAATCTGCAGTGTCTGCATTAAAAGAAAAAAAAATAGATGTATTGGTTACTGCACCTATTAATAAATCAAATATACAATCTGAAACTTTCGCTTTTCCAGGACATACAGATTTCCTTAATCAAGAATTAGAAGGAGACAGCTTGATGTTAATGATTTCTGAAACCTTAAAAATTGGGCTTCTTACAGATCACGTTGCTGTAAAAGATGTCCCAAAGAACATCACCCGTTTAAAAATTGAAAAAAAGATTAACACGATTCACAAAACTTTAATTGAAGATTTCGGAATTTCTAATCCTAAAATAGCAGTTTTAGGAATTAATCCGCATAATGGAGACAATGGTGTAATAGGCAAAGAAGACGATACCATTTTAAGACCCACATTAGATACTATAAGAAAAAACGGAAAAATAGTTATGGGTCCTTATGCTGCCGACAGCTTTTTTGGCACTTCAAACTATAAAAACTTCGATGTCGTTATAGCATCGTATCACGACCAAGGACTTGTGCCTTTTAAGACCTTGTCATTTGGACATGGGGTTAACTTTACAGCGGGTTTAAACAGAATTAGAACATCTCCAGACCATGGCACCGCCTATGATATTGCAGGTCAAAATACCGCAAATTTTGACTCTTTTAAAGAAGCTGTTTTTAGTGCTTTAAAGATTTATAAAAAGAGAATGGAGTACCTTGAAATTTCCAAAAACCCACTTCAAACAAACCGAAAAAAAACAGTTTCAAAAAAGAATCACTAAAAGCATTTTCCTATTAAAATAATTTTTTATCTTTGCACCCGCCTTATTTATAAGGTGAGAACGTTAAACAGGGGTGATTATGAAGGAACTGAAAGAATTTACTATTCCTTTTGTTGGATTGAAATTGGGAGAACATCTGTTTGATTTTGAAATTAACAAGCAGTTCTTTGAGCATTTTGAGTATGAAGATTTTAATGACGCAAACATTAAACTCCAAATACTTCTGAATAAAAAAACAACTTTATTGGAATTTACACTTTCATTTAATGGATATGTAAATGTTAATTGTGATACCACAAACGAGCCTTACGATCAAGAAATTAAGGATCAATACCACTTTGTGGTAAATTTTGGAGACACTTTTAATGATGAAAATGAAGACCTATTGATTCTTCCTCACGGAAGTTACGAGGTAAATATTCAACAATATATATATGAATCTATTGTGTTGGCAATGCCAATACGAAAAATTCATCCTGGAATAGAAGACGGCACATTGAAGTCTGATATTTTAAAAAAATTGGAAGAATTGAGCCTTAAAGAAGAAAAAGAAAAAAACAACAACCCAGACAGCGAAACCGATCCACGCTGGGATACATTAAAAAAACTATTAACGGATAAATAATATAAAGTAATGGCACATCCTAAGAGAAAAATCTCAAAAACGAGAAGAGATAAAAGAAGAACACATTACAAGGCAACAGCGCCACAAATTGCTACAGACCCAACAACAGGAGAAGCACATTTGTACCACAGAGCACATTGGCATGAAGGTAAGTTATATTACCGAGGCCAAATTGTAATTGATGCAACTGAAGAAGTAGAAGCTTAAAAAGTTATATTTTTAAAATATAAACTCTCACATGAGAATGTGGGAGTTTTTTTGTTATTTCTTTCTTTAGGTCAAAAACAATCTATTTAACAGACGTTTTTGATTAAATTTTAGTAATTTTCATCCTTTTTAAAGGTTTTTGACCTTTTAGTGAATTTAATTCAAATTTATGAGTACAATCACAGCAGCTATTACCGCTGTAGGGGGCTACGTGCCAGACTATGTCCTCACCAATAAGGTTTTGGAAACGATGGTGGATACAAATGACGAATGGATTACCACACGTACCGGAATCAAAGAACGAAGAATATTAAAAGATAAAGACAAAGGCTCATCCTATTTAGCCATTCAGGCAGCAAAAGACCTCATTAAAAAAAGCAATATAGACCCAAAAGATATCGATTTGGTAATTATGGCAACGGCCACACCAGATATGCCAGTAGCAGCAACAGGCGTTTACGTAGCAACCCAAATAGGAGCTGTAAATGCTTTTTCATTTGACCTTCTTGCGGCCTGCTCTGGTTTTCTCTTCGGAATGTCAACTGCAGCCAGATATATTGAATCAGGAAAATATAAAAAAGTACTTCTTATAGGTGCCGATAAAATGTCGTCTATTATTGATTATGAAGATCGAACCACTTGTATAATCTTTGGAGATGGTGCTGGAGCTGTTCTTTTTGAACCAAACACCGAAAATCTTGGACTTCAAGACGAATACTTAAGAACCGATGGGATAGGAAGACCTCACCTTAAAATTGACGCTGGAGGCTCGTTACTACCCCCTTCTGCCGAAACAATAGCAAATAAACAACATTATGTATTTCAAGATGGTAAAACTGTCTTTAAATTTGCCGTATCAAACATGGCAGATGTATGCGAAAAAGTAATGAACAATAATAACCTAAAAGGAGAAGATGTAAATTGGTTGGTGCCGCATCAAGCAAACAAACGGATTATCGATGCAGCTGCAAAACGGATGAACCTGCCGGAAGAAAAAGTGATGATAAATATTCAACGATACGGAAATACAACATCTGCAACATTACCTTTATGTTTGTGGGATTATGAAAAAAAATTAAAAAAAGGAGACAACTTGGTATTTGCCGCATTTGGAGGCGGATTTACATGGGGAGCCATTTATCTTAAATGGGCTTATAATTCTTAATAACTAACAACTAAGATAAAAATTAATACTATGGATTTAAAAGACATTCAAAACTTAATAAAGTTTGTGGCAAAATCCGGAGCCAGTGAAGTAAAACTGGAAATGGATGATGTAAAGATCACCATTAAAACGGGAAGCGAAGATTCAAAAAATGAACCTACATACATTCAACAAATTCCCACAATGGGGATGCCACAACAACAACAAATGATGGCGCCGCCTTCTTCTGAAGAAAAACCAGCTTCGGATACAGCAAAAGAAGCTTCAGAAAAAGAAGAATCTTCAAAATACATAACAATTAAATCTCCCATCATTGGTACTTTTTACAGAAGATCCTCTCCAGATAAGCCCTTGTTTAAGGAAGTAGGAGATACGGTAAATGTTGGGGATGTACTCTGTGTTATTGAAGCGATGAAACTTTTTAATGAAATTGAAAGTGAAGTTTCAGGGAAAATAGTTAAAATTCTTGTTGACGATTCATCGCCTGTAGAATTTGATCAACCTTTATTTTTAGTAGATCCATCATAATGGAAAATCCAATTTTCAATTCCCAAAATCCATTTTTGGAATTTGTTTTTTGAATATTGAAAATTTGAAAAAATTATGTTTAAAAAAATATTAATAGCTAATAGAGGGGAAATAGCGCTACGCATTATCCGTACCTGTAAAGAGATGGGCATTAAAACCGTAGCGGTCTATTCAAAGGCCGATGAAGAAAGCCTTCATGTACGTTTTGCCGATGAAGCCGTATGTATTGGTCCGGCACCAAGTAGTGAGAGTTATTTAAAGATTTCCAACATTATAGCTGCAGCTGAAATTACAAATGCAGATGCAATTCATCCCGGTTACGGATTTCTTGCTGAAAATTCTAAGTTTTCCAAAATTTGTGAAGAGCACAATTTTAAATTTATTGGGGCCTCTCCCGATATGATTGATAAAATGGGCGACAAAGCAACTGCAAAAGCAACAATGAAAGCCGCTGGTGTTCCTTGTATTCCAGGAAGTGAAGGTATTATCAAAGATTTTGAAGAATGTGAAAAACTAGCGCAAGAAGCCGGTTATCCCGTAATGCTAAAGGCAACAGCCGGAGGTGGAGGTAAAGGTATGCGTGCCGTTTGGAAAAAAGAAGAACTTAAAAAAGCTTGGGAAAGTGCTAGACAGGAAGCTTCTGCCGCTTTTGGAAATGACGGAATGTATCTTGAAAAACTTATCGAAGAACCACGCCATATTGAAATTCAAGTCGTAGGTGATAGTACAGGTCGGGCATGCCACTTAAGTGAAAGGGACTGTTCTATTCAACGACGTCACCAAAAACTTACCGAGGAGACCCCTAGCCCATTTATGACCAAAAAACTGCGTGAGGCTATGGGTGATGCTGCCGTAAAAGCCGCCGAATCTATAAAGTATGAAGGAGCGGGAACAATCGAATTTTTAGTAGATAAGCATCGCAATTTCTATTTTATGGAAATGAATACGCGTATTCAAGTTGAACATCCTATCACCGAACAAGTAATAGATTTTGATTTGATACGGGAACAAATTTTAGTAGCGGCCGGAGTGCCTATTTCTGGTAAAAATTATTTACCGAAACTTCACTCAATTGAATGCCGTATTAATGCTGAAGATCCTTATAACGACTTTCGCCCTTCTCCAGGTAAAATAACAACCTTACACGCGCCCGGAGGCCATGGAATACGCTTAGATACTCATGTGTATGCCGGATATTCAATTCCGCCTAATTATGATTCCATGATAGCAAAACTAATTACAACTGCCCAAACCCGGGAAGAAGCAATCAGTAAAATGAAACGCGCTCTTGATGAGTTTGTTATTGAAGGTGTAAAAACCACAATCCCTTTTCATCGTCAGTTAATGGAGCACCCAGATTACGTGGCAGGAAACTACACAACGGCATTTATGAATACATTTCATATGAATCCACCCGAAGAAGAATAAAAGACCTAAAAAACTCCGAAAACACTTTCGGAGTTTTTTATTTCCATTTTTTAAAAGGATTTTTAATAAGGTTTGAATTGTAATATTTAAGATCTCCTGTAACTTCCTTCCCCAGCCAAGCTGGTCTTTCAAATTTTTCAGTTTCTGAATTTAGCTCCACTTCAGCGATTATTAACCCTTCATTTTCACCCAAAAATTCATCTACTTCAAAAATGTGATTTCTGGCCCTTACCTCGTAACGGAATTTATCTATTTTCCGGGATTCACATATATTTAATAATGCTTTTGCATCTGTTGCATCAATTTCTTTTTCCCATTCATGTCGAGTTGTTCCGCTAGTATTAGACTTTCCTTTAATGGTGATAAAACCCACTTCTCCTTTTAATCGAATACGAACGGTACGCTCTGGATCTAAATTTAAATATCCCTGGACGATATGTGTTTTCTTAAAAGATTCTTTTTTGAAATCCGGAGACGTTACCAAAAATTTACGTTCTATCTCAAGCATGGGCTGCTATGTTTTTAATTTTATCTGAAGGAATTATTTTGTCTTTCCAAGAGTTATTTGAAAGCCAATGCATTGACTTAGCAATTGATTCAGGAGAAATAGGACGATATTTTTTAGGGATAAGAAATTTAAAAAGGTGCATAAAAATTTTTGCCAATGACTCTACAATGCGATTCTCATCACGGTTCCCTGTAATCAAGGAAGGTTGAAGAATATATGTGTTTTTAATATTTTGGTTAAGCACGTCCTCTTGCATTTCGCCTTTAACTTTATTATAAAAAAGTGAACTTTTAGGGTTTGCCCCTAAAGCTGAGATTACAATAAATGTTTCAATAGCATTTTTTTTACAGAGCTTGGCAGCGGTTACCGGAATCCCATAATCTATTTTTCGATATTTGTCTTTATCGGGTGTTTTTGATTTAGTAGTACCAATACAACAAAAAACAACATCGGCTTTAAATTGCGCTGAATGGTTTTCTAAATCAAATAAATCGATGAGGTATTCTTCAATTTTCGGACTCTTTAAATTAACAGAACTTCTAGAAAATAATTTAATGGTGCTAAAAGCAGGATCTGCTAACAACCTTTTCCGTAAAATACCACCTGTTAATCCTGTGGCTCCTAAAATAATAGCTGTTTTTCCCATTTTATAATTGTTTTCAGAATAGATATCACTAAGATATTATAATTTTATCAGATGAACGAGCTGTTACCAGTACGTAAAATTATTCACGTAGATATGGATGCATTTTATGCTTCCGTTGAACAATTAGATAATCCAGATTTACGTGATAAAGCTATTGCGGTGGGAGGAAGTTCAATTCGCGGTGTGGTTGCGGCGGCGAGCTATGAAGCACGAAAATTTGGCGTACGCAGCGCAATGAGTGGTGCGATGGCAAAACGACTTTGTCCACATCTTATATTTGTAAAGCCTAATTTCGATCGTTATAAGGAGTTTTCAGAAAAGATACGCAAGATATTTTTTGAATATACCAATATGGTTGAACCGCTTTCCCTTGATGAGGCCTACCTTGATGTTACCGAAAATAAAAAAGGAAACCCTAGCGCTACTTTAATAGCAAAAGAAATTCGTGAAAAAATAAAAAAGAAAACGGGATTAAATGCTTCTGCAGGGATTTCCATAAATAAATTTATAGCGAAAGTTGCCAGCGATATCAATAAACCAAACGGACAAAAAACTGTCCCGCCGGAAGATGTTATTTCTTTTTTAGAGAACTTAGAGATAAAAAAGTTTTATGGGGTTGGAAAGGTTACTAAAGAGAAAATGTACCGTGTTGGCATTTTTACAGGGAAGGACCTTAAAGAAAAACCACTTGAATTTTTGGAAGAACACTTTGGAAAGAGCGGAAAATATTATTATTCAGTCGTACGCGGTATTCATAATAGTACCGTAAAAGTTAGCAGAATAAGAAAATCTTTAGCCGCCGAACGCACCTTTAATAAAAATATTTCGAGTGAAGTTTTTATGCTGGAACGCCTTGAAGAAATCGCCGATGAAGTAGAACGTCGGCTTTTAAAAAGCAAAGTTGCCGGAAAAACTGTAACTTTAAAAATAAAGTACAGCGATTTTACATTGCAAACCAGAAGCAAAACGCTACCATTATTTATCGCTTCAAAGCCTTTAATAATGGACGTTGTTAAAGATTTGTTATTTCAGAAAAAGATGCAAAACTCGGTACGGTTGTTGGGAATTTCAATGTCTAATTTAAACACAGAGAAAAAGAAAAAGCTTCCCGAAGAAAAACAATCTATTGACGTACAACTTAAGCTCGAATTTTAATATGTAACAACGCTACTTGAACCTATTTTAATAACAAAAATCCTTACCTTATGAAAAAAGTAGCTTTTTCCCTCTTCGCTCTTGTCTTTGCCACAATTGTCCTTTCTTGTAAAAACGAAAATAAAAGTCTTTCCACAGAAAACAATCTGGCAGTTGAAGACACACTTGCAAACACAGAACCCGATCATTTATACGTAACAGCTTTTAGCGGATTGACATTGCGCGAACACAATAATATTAATAGCGAAAAACTTGCGGTGATGATTTATGGTACTAAGGTGAAGATTCTCAATGCCGAAAAAGACATTACAATGGAAGTTGGCGGTATTAAAGGTGGTATGGACGAGGTAGAATACAACCAGAAAACTGGATTTGCCTTTAATGGCTATATGTCTAAGTTTTTCCCGCCGGAAGAAGATATTTCGGCTAAGAGTTATGCTGAAGAACTAAAAAAGCTTTTCCCAAAAGTTACTTATTCTGAAGCTAATAGCGGTAGTGCCAGTAATCCTACCCACACAGAAACTCTATTATTACCTACTGAAAAATGGCACGAAGCCTTTTTTGTTGCCAAGCAACTGTTTGATATGCCCAATGAATTTGCTTTTCCAAACCCAAAAGGAAGCAATGATGAAACTGTAAAAGACAGTAAACCCAAAAAGAATAGTTGGACGAGCGAACTTCATATTTCACGAACCAATAATGAGCTTAAAAAGATTGAATATGTTTACCGAACCGAAGGTTTTGGTAATACTGTTATTGTTACTCAAGAAGGCGATTTTATGAAGTTGAAGAAAACCGAGGTTGCGGATTAATTTTTTTTAAAAGACTTATGATATAGTAAGTGTTTCAGAATCTTTTATTTTCCATTTTTTATCTGATTTTACTATATGAACTTTCCAAGAAGCACTACATAATTTCCCACAGTTGTATGAGATAAATATTATTCTTTCAGAAAAATCATTATTAAAAGAAATATTTGAAATGGTAATATGTCCTCCATAATAATAGTGTTCTCTATAAAATGCTTCATTATTTATGAAATCTTGATTCTGTATTAATTCATAAGTTACTTTATCATAATTATATTTATTAAAATTGAAGGAATAATTTTTAGTATTGAAAATATTCCTGTCTTGCAAATCTTTTGATGTATAACTTTTAAAATTATCAATCTTTAAGAATCCATACATAGAGTCCTGTATGATTAACATAAACTTTTTATCGGTTTTTTTAAGTTCTCTTTTTTTTGTCTTCCCCTTAAATTTACCACTGGAAATATCTTCCGGACTTGGCCAATACATTGTCCTTACGTCCTGTGTGTAATTTTCTACAATTGTTCCGAAGAGTTGATTTATTACTACCCCTTGTTTGTTGTTTTTTTCTAAAGAACAGGAAGAAATAGTTATATATAAAAGTATTAAATAACATTTATTACTCATCACATGGGGTGTTTTGATTGTCGAATAGAGGTATTTGTGATAAATATATATAGTCGTCTAATTGAGAATTTGTTATAACATTAGAAGCAAGACCTATCTCTCCTATTCCTTCCCAGCCAAAAGCCATATAATTTCCCAAAGGATAGAGATTTTTGTCCAACTGTCTTACCACTTCCAGGCTGCCCTTCACATTTTATTTAGCTTACCCAAACCGGAAGTCTTTCATACTCCTGCCATGCGCCATTAATTTTTTTAAAGATGACAACAGTTCCCTGACCACATTCAATGCCACAGTAATAATCTGTATAAATAAAGAAATACCTATCCCCAACAAACAAAGGCATCGATAAATTAAACTGCTTGTATTTTGGAGTTGAGTTTTTTATGTTTTTTTTCAAAAATTTATAAGGAAATGTAAATTGCGATGTGTCCCACTTTTGGGATTTATTGTTCTTATTAACTTCCACAGTACTTAAATTTATCTCGTTAAGTAAATTGTTTACCTTATTAGAATTTACACCTATAACCCCTCCATTCCCGTAAGCATCTTTTAAATAAGCTTTTGTAAAGAAATTTTCATCTAACATTGCATTAATTGGAATAGACTTCTCAAACAAATATAATTCGGCACCCTTTTCAGTCTGAGTAATCTCATAAATAGTTTCATTTATTGCTTTATAGCTTTCTTTATCTTTTGAAACATGAGTTAATTTACACCCGATAAACAAAAAAAATAAACTTATTTTAAAATATTTCATTACATTATATTTATGGGCATGCCTTAGTGCCTTGTGGTTGAATTCCGTTTACTATTTGATTATTTTTTTCTGCGTCTAATCTACTAATTATTCTTTGTTGATCCGCCGTATTGGGAACAGCCTGATTAAAAGCAGGGTTAATAATAAAGTTACCTGACCCTGAAGGTTGTTCGATATGGGTAAGACCCCCCCAGGCCATATCTTCATAGTATTGATTAGGGAGATTATATCCTTGGGAACTTCCATATTCTATCAATGCAGTTTTTATCTCGGATATGATATTGGCTTGAACAAATACAGCATGATGAATGTCATTTGGATTATTATTAAATTGAGAAGCAAACTGATTGATTAAATTTGCATAGCTTTTATCTATATTTTGATAACGGTACACAAAGACCAAATAAGCGTGAAACGCTTCGTGAATAAAGGTTCTAGCCATTGACATATTTGTAGCGTCTGGGACATTATTTGTGAATATTCTTGTCTTCACAATTCCATTAGTAACAGTAGCATCAGTTGAGGCAGATGCAGGGTTCGTATTTATCGCAGTAGCTTGATTGATTGTCCAATTATAACTTTGAGGTACTGGATTGTTTCCTGAAAACAGTTGTGGAAAATTTAAATTAATAGTTGCAATTACATCTGGACTTAAAGGCCCTGTAGCTGTTCGAAAAGTAATGAAATTACCATTACCCATATTAGCAACTATTGTGCCATTGGTTTGGGTCGATGTTGATACAGCATTCCTAGTTAAAGTTGTGAACAATTCGCTAGCTTTGCTAACTGTCATACCATTTAATTCCCCTTAAAACTAAATTCTTTAATTTTCCTGTTATCTGCTAAGCCATATTCTATGGTTATTATAAATTCTGGATAAGCACCTTCACTTAGACTTTTAATAAAAGGATTTATAAGACCTTCAATTTTAAACAAATTACTGGTTGTGTAATAATCGCCATCTGGCATTACGGAAATCAAAAAACTTGAAGATACTCCATCATATCCATCAAACATTTCTTTTTTAGTAGCTTTTGTGTCATTAAGCTGAAATATTTTTACATAAAGGCCGTTATTAAAAATTTCTTTAATAATAGTTTTTTCAGGAAGAATACTTGCCAGAAGGTAATTCAAATCAATATCGTTAGAAAGATTCTTCACTTTACTATTTTGAGCATCGCAGCTAATAGCTATTACTATAAAAAATAATATTCCGATAAATTTTTTCATATTATAATTTTTTATCTCCTTATAGAAAAATGGATATGATCTGTATGGCCACTCACAGGGTGATTATAATTCCATGAATCACTTTCAATTGAATATTTATGTTTGAAATTAGGCCCAAAATTCTCTCTTATATATTCATAGTTATCCATTGCTTTTTGTAATTCTATAATTTGTGGGGTAACGCCAGTTAAAGCCATTTTATTCCCGTTCAGCCTGCTAATATCTACAGCAGTAGCTTTCAAGTGATTACTCGGCCCTGTAGTTCCATGACCATTTGTTGTTGCACTAATATAAATACTTGTTATCTGATTTGATGCGGATAAATTGCTATTTGCTTCTTGGATTGCAAATTTCATGCCTATGATTAAATCTATCGCTACTGGTTGGTTAGCATTAATATTATCATTGGTGGTGCCAAAAGTTATAGATATCTGAGTACCATTTGACAAAATTAATGGATTTGGGATTAATTCCTTTGAACCTTGATATACATAATTATCATCGGGAGTATCTACGGGAATATAAGCTTCCTCAAAATACACTTCCCCGCCAAAATGGATTGAAATAATAGCTTCAATGGCAAATTGTATGGCTTCTACATTATAATTTGCATCTGGAGACATTAAACCATTTGGGCTAATATCATTTTCCAGAAAGTTATGAATATCCTCATAAACATCTGGTTGATTCTGATAGATATTTGTTAACCAACCTTTTTGTTCATTAGTTAATTGCTCCATTAAAATTTCTCCCAATTTTGCAATTCCAGTAGCATTCCAAAGACTTAGTAACACTTGCTAGTACTATTTTTCAACTTAATAACCATATGGTATTTGGATTTTTACTTTCAGTTTGCCCCTAGCAACAGAAGGTAATATTGTGATTTCAAACCTTCCTCCGTAGAAATCTACAAATAGTTTTGGAGGTAAGTTTTTCATATTATACTCCGAAATTGAATTGCTCCCAAAATTTTTTAGTTTAATTGTACCTTCAAAATCTCCCTCAAAATAGACATTCGCATTAGAAACGTCTTTATTGTCAGGTGCTTTTAACGAAAGAACTTGTTTAGTCTTAAAATCTTTTATCGTCCAAGATTTTTCCATCTTCCCTCCGCAAGATAGCATCATAAAAGCAGCTAAAAATAAAACAGTTATTCTCATTGGTCTGTAGGTATTATTAGAGATGTATTTGGTATTATACTTCCATTGGAATAAGTTGGTAAAATATAATTGGTATCATCTCTATCTACTGGAAATTTCACTTTCATCATTAGCATAAAACTTGATTGTGAACCAATATATCTTCATACTCTATGGTTGTGTAAATTCATGATCAATTCAAAAGGGTTGTTTGTTTCTTCTAAAATAGGTTAAGTTTACACTTTATTTGATGTTGTTAAAATTATAATTATTGGTTCATAACAGCTGATTAATAATGATTAATTTCAATCATTATTTTCAATTTGCCTTTAGCATTTGACGGTGCAAGATAAAAGTCAAAAACACCACCATAAAAATCTGACATAATCTTATTTGGCAAGATCTTTTGGGTATATTTCATTGTAGAATCATTTTTAACCTTGCTTAAATATATAGTATCAGAAAAATCCCCTGTCAGATATATATTTGCATTTGTAACAGTCTTATTTTTTGGTACTTTTACTCTAAATTGATGAGGTATAGAAAAGTCTGTAACGGTCCAAGACTTTTCTGTTTTTCCTTCACAAGCGAAAAGAAATATGCTAAATAATAAACCTATTATTTTTGTATAAAAAAGCTTCATTGATTTGTAGGTATTAATTGAGAGCTTGATGTAGCTAATGGTGTAGTATTGGAAAGGTATCGCAAATCTCCTCTATCTGCTGCAAATTTCACTTTCATCATAAGCATAAATGAACTTTGTGATCCAATATTCAAACCTACTTGATTGTTGAATAAATCCATTTGTTTTTCTTTATAGTGGTATGGATATTCAAAAGGTTTCTCTTCGTGAGAATATGTTTTTTGAGCATTATGTCCAGATTTAATCCAACTCAAAAAAACAACTCAAATATTATGAATACTCGTGATTCAATGTATTTCAAAAAATATAACATTATGGTAATTCAATTGTTACAGTAATTTCCCCTTTTGCTTTTGAGGGTAAAAGTTGATAGCTGAATTCGCCACCATAATAATCATATCTGCTTCTAATAAATGTAGTGTCTTTAGAGAACTCTCTACATTCCGCTTCATCAGATAAATTTCTTCTGAAACAAATATTTTGATCTACATTTCCTCTAACATAAACCAGTGCAGCAGCATAAAATTTACCTTCTTTACCTTTTAGCTTGAAAATTTTTCCTTCAGAAAAATTCTTTATCGTCCAAGATTTTTCAACTTTTCCACCGCAAGACTGTATTGATAGAACAAGTATAGCTAAGGCAATTTTAAATATTAATTTCATTGATTCGTTGGTATTATTTGTGAAACACCCTGAATAACAGCTCCACTGGGAGCTCTGGGAGAAATATAGTTTGTCTCTCCATCATCAACCGCAAATTTTACTTTCATCATTAACATAAAACTTGACTGTGAGCCAATATCTCGTCCAACTTGGTTATTATGAAGATCCATTGCTTTTTCTAAGGGATCATTCGTTTCTCCAGGATCTGGAACTTCGTGATAATTTACAAACTTATAAAGGCATACTGTCTATCACGAAACAACCTTAAATCGGTTATGAAATAGAAATCAAAACAGATTTAACTACCTTCCAATTTTTATTAATTTTTTTAAGGAATATGGCAAATTCAGTACCGTCTAACCCACTTCTATTATATGTGGCTTCCATATAACAATATGTTTGATTATTATTAAATATTAATTTGCTCATTCGTACATAACCATTTATATAAAAACCCTTTTTTTTATACGTCTTCTTTAATTCTTTATAATTTGCTTTTTCTGTAACATATATATATATCGAGTCATTTACTTTTACCACATCATTTTTTTTTATGGGCAGGTTTTTGGTCTCAATTAAATTTGACTTAAAGATATTTTTAAAATCATCGGGAATTGAATTTTTGTTAACCGCAAAGGTAGGTTCAAAAAGATTTTTTTGTATTATTAACAGTAAGGGACGCTTATCTTTAATTTTTTTATTTACAGGGGGAATAGTATCATTTTGGCCTATCTGTGGAGGGGGGGGTAAGTTCCTTGTATCATTAATAAAAATCTCAATATTTTCATTTAACAATGAGTGATAAACTTCTTCCTGTACTCCTTTTTTAATATTACAGCTAAAGAGACACAGTAGCGCAATAAAAATTGGGTAATATTTAATTTTCACACTCATGTTCATGGCTGTCTGTTTTAGGAATTAATGCTAATTGTGCGTACTGTGATTGTTGGGATTGAGTTACTGCTTGCGGCACGGTCAATTTGCCCATTTCATAAAGGCCGCTCCAACCAAAAGCCATATAATTATCTAGCGGATAAAGATTGTTATCTAATTCTCGCACAGCCTCAGCTATTGGTGTAACATAATTATAAATCATAAAGTTATGTTGAGAATTACCGTCGACGAAATTTGAAGGTCCATTATTTTCATACCACTCTAATAAGTCTACTATTATATTGTAATGATATTGGGATAATGGTTCAGGGACATTATTCTCGCCCGCAACTATTCTAAATAACTCAGCATGTATTCCTTCATGAAGAAGTGTACTGGCAATTGTTAAAGTATTTGTGTTTGCACTGTTACTAGCGTTATTAAAAGTTATTTTTATAACACCATTACTATTAGGTGGAGAGGTTCTTGCCTCACTTGTGGTATCCAAATTTCCTTGACTAGTATAGATTGGCCCATAATCAAAATATATCTTCTCCTTTGTATCATCAGCTGTAAATTGTGACATTACATCTAAAAATAAATCATTATTAGCTTCAAACAACATTAATAAAACACAATATGCTCTTGTAGTTTTAAATGATTGTGAAAAAATTAATAAACTATCAAAATCCACTTCGCCATTATTATCTATTGCCATTGCGGCTTCAAAGCCAAAAAGTGCTTCTTCTTCGGTTGGGTTTTCGCCCAAGAAATATCTTCATATACCTGTCGTGGTAGACCATCGCTGTCGTACTCTTCATCATATCTGCTTTATTTATAGAATAAGAACAGCGGCAACCTTCCATTGATTCTCAACTTTTTTGAATACTCGCATGGTGGTAGAACCAGTACCATATTCACTAACATCCTTTATAAATATTATTGCTGTTTGTTGCTCCTTTATAAATATAGGATTGGATATTTTCCAACGAGCATCATCTTTGTTGGTCAAAATTATTGATTTACTCACTCCCAGAAAATCTTTTTCAATAAATGTTCTTCTGTCATTTATTGCAGTTTTACATTTATCTAAAATTTCTTGAGAAAAAATATCATCAAAATTGAATAGTAATGCACTTGGCACAGTTTCGAAAGCATTTCGTAAATACTCTAAATTAAGTTCGAAATCAGAATTTTGAGTTAAAATCTGGGAAAGTGTAATAGAGGTTCTATCAATAAACAATTTGTCTTGTTCGATATTTTCAAAAAAATAAGTAAAAAATTTCTCTCTATCAATATTTTGCTCGTAAACTCCTTTACAACCTTGGGATATAAGGCTCCCAAAAACCAATAATAAAATAAAATTTAGTCGCATGCTCTTGTTCCATTTGGATTTACACTACCATTAGGCATTCCCGTCCTTTCAGCCTCAAGCATTAATTCAATCTGATTTCTTTGGGATGAACTCAATTGGTTTTCATAATTAGTTGTTTCCTGTAATCCTGCCCAAGCCAAATTTTCATAATATTGATCGTCTAGATTATATCCTTTTAATTGTCCATAATGTTTTAATGCGAGCGCTATATTATCAACCATATTATCTCGTATAAATTGATTATGCTGTGCATCATTCATACTAAGATTTCCAAAAATATATTCGGAAATTAATTCTCCGTATTCATAACCTTCAAGTGAACTCGCACCATTACTCAAACTCCATGGGTGATTATGATAAAAATTAACAATATAGGAATGTATCGCTTCATGCATCAATACCTGAGCTATAAGGAGATCAGTAGCATTTGATAATCTAGATTCATTTAGCTGTGTTTCTGCATACGATCCACTAGCAAGTGTTACAACAGTCTCATTAGTTTTTGCCAATCGATTATCATTTTGATAGGTTTGCTTAACTATCCAATTGTATGGATCGTCATTTTGAGTTTCATCACAAAATATTCTCACAATATTCCGTATTGTACTTTCTGGTAAAGTTTGAATTTCATCCAAAATATCTTGTTTACATTGTGGAAGATAACTTAATATTTTCTCCTCAAAATCCACATCGCCCCCAAAATGGATTGAAATAATAGCTTCAATGGCAAATTGTATGGCTTCTACATTATAATTTGCATCTGGAGACATTAAACCATTTGGGCTAATATCATTTTCCAGAAAGTTATGAATATCCTCATAAACATCTGGTTGATTCTGATAGATATTTGTTAACCAACCTTTTTGTTCATTAGTTAATTCCCACAGCTTAAAATTTTTCCAACGTACCTGAGCGGCAGTGGGTATATATGGTTCGGTTTCAAATTGGGTTCCCATGGTGGTTCCTCCGGTATTGGAACCTGGGTCGCCGGTATTGCCTGGGCCATTACCAGGATCGTTTTCACTTCCACCACCACCACCTTCGCAATAGGTCCAGGAAATACTTTCATAGCATTGACAACCGCTGAATCCACTAGAAGCATCATGCACGTCACAGGTACAGTACTGTGCGGTCACTGTGGTACAGACCAATTCTTTATTAATGACTTCGGTTGTAGAACCATATTCATCTAATTCCACAAAATCAATTTTATTGGTGAGATCGACGGGTTGTCCATTTTTTAAGGCCTCCCTTTCTTGTTGAGTTGTATTGTATTTCACTAAATAAAACTCATAGAAATTTGCCTCTTTACTGCTCATCACAAGGTTCTCAAAAGTCGAATCAATACTATCTCTTAACACCGCAAATGTGTAGGAATGTTTGCTGCCATCTTCGCTCTCAATATAAATGACCGTATCGGTAAGTATATAATAATCTGAAGAAGTACTATCTGAACCACGCCCTGCTGTTTGGTTAAAATCAGAATTTAACCGAGATAAAATATTGGATAAAGCAGTATTATTTTTTATATCACTTTCATTTAAGGTTTTACGTACAAGGTGACTTTTATAGTGGTTCTCTCCCGCTTGGTTAGTCTCTTCTTTAAAAGTTTCATCTTTTTGACAATTTACCAGCAATAAAGAGATGCTAATAAGTAACACAAAACTTTTTAAATATTTAGATAGTTGTTGAAAGTTGTTGAAAGTTGTTGAAAGTTGTTCATTATAATAAATAGATTAAGTTATGAAAAATATAGCAGGGGAGAGTCGGCAATATAGTAAAATAATCTAGTTTCCCAAAAAAAAGTTAATTTTTTTTATTTCACCTGCGAGACCCGTAGAGTATTTACCATTCCTTTATCTATAATAGGCATGGCCGCAAGGTTAATTAAATAATCCCCTTTTTCAACAAAACCTTTTTCAAAAGCAATACGGTGACCGTTACTCAAGAAGGCGATTTTATGAAGTTGAAGAAAACCGAGGTTGCGGATTAATTTGTATAAACAAAAGAAAAGTTGAATACCAGAAATAAGGTTTTACATTTATTTGACCGCATCAAATTCTTGGCTTTCAGTTTGACGATTATTATATTTTCCGTGTTCAATTTCGACTACAAATTTGCTATAATTATCAATTGCTTTTACAGAAACAATTTTAGGATTAACCAACCCCTCTAACTTATACAATTTACTATTTGCATATTCCCCATCATTAACAACCGATATTATTAAAGAAATCAATGTTTCATCTCCTTCTGAGTTATCATCAGGAGAATGCAATGGGTCACTTTGCTCAAAAATTGTAACATGAAAATTTTCAAGATCTATCTTCTTTGTATTTTTTAGATAAAGATTTGCTAGGGAATAATTAAATTCTTTATTATGAGTCAAATCTATTTTTTTAATATTTTGAGAAGAACAGTTTAAAAAGATTAAGACAAATATTAGATTGAGATATTTATTCATAAAACTATTTTAATGTAAGTGATAAAGCTAAGAATATTTCTATTTAAAAAAACTTTTTATTACATTTTAAAATATTTATAACCACTCTACTTCATAAAGTTTACACTCATTTTTATTTAATACAAATATCTTTAAGATTGAATGATTTATGGGGGGTATAGGTTTAAATCCAGTTTTTTTAAAAACCAAACTTGAACTTTTATTGAATTCCTTTGTTTCAAGGCTATAAAGTTTTTCAGGCTTGGTAATTTTAATACTAGAGCATTTAGTTTTAGAAATAATTTTACATTCATTTTTTTTTGATGGGTAAATAAACCTAGATTTATTCGCAGTGAATACCAACTCTTTTTCTTTAAGGTTACTGATTGTTAAATCCTCAAAAGACAAATAATAGATTGGTTTTTCAAAATGTTGTCCATCTTTTACTAAGGTATAAGTGTTCTCCTGTGCATAAATTGTAATTTGAAAGAGAAGACCTAAAATTAATACATATTTCATAAATTTAAAGTTTTAATTACAGGAATTGGAACCATTAAAAAAGTATTGTTGAAAGTTAAGTAATATACGATTACGGTCATTTTGGGCAAAAAGAGAGAAAGGGCATATTGCCAATAGAAAATAAAATAAATAAATAATTATTTTTGAAGCCGTACATAGTGGATGAGTTAATCGCAATTTTGTTCATGGGTTGAGTTTAAAGCTTCAGTATTATAATAATTAAAATCAATCTTTTAATACCCATTTGTTGTTTTCTTTCTTCAATATAATTAAGTCGCTAAAAGTATTATCTAAAAATCCAGTCGTATAAATAAAATGTATAACTCCATAATCCTTATTTTTTGATAAATACATATCACTAATTTGAACCACAATATTGGGTGTAGATCTCAAAGTGAAAAACCCCCTATCCTTATATTTTTTTGGAAGTGAATCTAATAACGCAAATCTAACATTTTTGCAATTTACGTTTATGAATTTTTCTGGGTATATTGGAACTTTTGTACTTGTTATTTCCAAAGAATCCGGAATAGTTTTAATATAATCAAATTTTTGAGGATTAATAGTTTTTTTCCATATATGTACAACCAAAGGCGATAAGCTATCAGGATATTTTAATTTATCCTTATATTTTTCAATGGATTCGTTAGGTTCTGGAACTATATATCTACGGCCATCTAATAGCTTGTGTTGTTGTAAATAATCACAAAGAAATCTTGTATTCAACTCATTCAAACTTTCCTTATTAGAACATGCGTTTAAGCAAGTTATTATTAATAATAATTTAATTGCACGGAGGTTCATGATTATCATTTATTACATTATTATATAGTGCTGCTAGGGCACTTAATTCTTCATTGCTCATATAAAAATTTGTTATATTTAACGGTAAACCATCCCATAAAGGAAATTTATAAGAATCCACTGGGTGTGAATAATCGTCAAACTCCCTTAATCCTTGAGCAATTGGATTTATCAAAAATTCTGCAATAAAAGCATGTTCACTGCTAGATGCTGTTGTATTTGGGTCAGGATCGTAGAGATTATAGTAATTCCATAGTTGTTCAAATCTATTAAATTGACTTTGTGGCAAAGAATTTGGAGGCGCATTGTTCGAGAAATGAATTCTATGCAGTTCAGCGTGAAATGTTTCGTGCAAAATGTCCATAGCTATTTCGAGACTGGTTGCACTGATATTTGCCAAATTAAACCTAATTTCTATAATACCGTTTGAATTAGGCAAAGATGTTCTTGCATTGGCGTTATCGTTGGGATTATTGTAAGTTGTAAATTTAATCCTATATTCAGCATCTTTTGGGGTAAAAGCTTCTGAAGCTCTTTTCCATATATTGTTTTCCATTGATATTAGAGCATTCAAAACACAATCCATTTGAGTCCCTATAAAGGAAGGATCTTTAATAATTTCGTTATCAAAATCCACTTCGCCTCCAAAATGAATACCAATAATAGATTCAATGGCAAACTGTATGGCTTCTTCATTATAATTTGTATCTGGTGCCATTATACCATTTGGGCTAATATCATTTTCTAAAAAGTTATGAATATCTTCATAGACATCAGGTTGATTGTCAAGAATATCTGTTAACCACTCCTGTTGTTCACCATTTAACTTGAATATCCTAAAATTTTTCCAACGAATTACTGCAGGAGTTGGCACATAAGGTTGTGTGTCAAAAGTATCCCCATTGTCCAACCCTCCAGTAGTTGACCCCGGGTCTCCAGTATCACCTGGGCCATTACCAGGATCATTTACACCTCCCTCACCGAATGGACCATTCCCCCCACCTTCGCAATAGGTCCAATACAAACTTTCATAGCATTGACAACCGTTGAATCCAGTAGAAGCATCATGCACGTCACAGGTACAGTACTGAGCGGTCACTGTGGTACAGACCAATTCTTTATTAATGACTTCGGTTGTAGAACCATATTCATCTAATTCCACAAAATCAATTTTATTGGTAAGATCGACGGGTTGTCCATTTATTAAGGCCTCCTTTTCTTGTTGAGTTGTATTGTATTTCACTAAATAAAACTCATAGAAATTTGCCTCTTTACTGCTCATCACAAGATTCTCAAAAGTCGAATCAATACTATCTCTAAACACCCCAAACGTGTAGGAATGTTTGGTACCATCATCACTTTCAATATAAATGGCTGTATCGGTAAGGATATAATAATCTGAAGAAATACTATCTAAGCCACGTCCAGCAGTTTCATTGTAATCAGAATTTAACCTAGATAATATATTGGTTAAAGCCGTATTATTTTTTATATCTTTTTCATTTAAGGTTTTACGGACAAGGTGGCTTTTAAGGTGGTTCCCCTCGGCTTGATTTATTTCTTCTTTAAAGGTTTCATCTTTTTGACAATTTACCAGCAATAAAGAGATGCTAATAAGTAACACAAAACTTTTTAAATATTTAGATAGTTGTTGAAAGTTGTTGAAAGTTGTTGAAAGTTGTTCATTATAATAAATAGATTAAGTTATGAAAAATATAGCAGGGGAGAGTCGGCAATATATTAAAATAATCTAGTTTCCCAAAAAAAAAGTTAATTTTTTTTATTTCACCTGCGAAACCCGCAGAGTATTTACCATTCCTTTATCTACAATGGGCATGGCCGCAAGATTAATTAAATAATCTCCTTTTTCTACAAAACCTTTTTCAAAAGCAATGCGGTTTACATCTTCTACAGTTTCATCGGTACTTACATATTTATCATAAAAAAATGATTGTACACCCCACAACAGGTTTAAACGCGACAGGATGCGGCGATTTGAGCTAAACACCAAAATATGCGCGCTTGGTCGCCAAGCAGATATCTGGAAGGCCGTATAACCACTATTGGTAAGTGTGCAAATGGCTTGCGCTTCTATTTCATTTGCCATATGTGCCGCATGGTAACAAATAGATTTTGTGATATACCTATTGGTTTTAACATGTGGGGGTTCTTGTGGTACATTTATCAAGTTTGAATTTTCAACATTGCGTAAAATCTTAGCCATTGTTTTAATAACCTCAACTGGGTATTTTCCTACAGAAGTTTCTCCTGAAAGCATAACCGCATCAGCACCGTCCATAACCGAATTTGCCACATCGTTCACTTCAGCCCTGGTTGGCGTAAGCGAAGAAATCATGGTTTCCATCATTTGGGTAGCAATAATTACCGGGATACGTGCCCGTTTGGCAGTTAGCACCAATTCTTTTTGAATAAGTGGAACTTCTTCGGCAGGAACTTCAACACCCAAATCGCCCCGAGCAACCATTAATCCATCACAATAAGGAACTATTTTATCGATATTGGCTACGGCTTCCGGTTTTTCAATTTTAGCAATAATGGGAATCTTATATTCGCTGTGGGCTTCAATAATGGCCTGTAGTTCTTTTAAATCATCAGCATTTCTTACAAAAGATAAAGCAATCCAATCTACTTTTTGTTGAATAGCAAAAATGGCGTCTTTTTTATCTTTTGAGGTCAGGGCAGGGAGAGAGATTTTTGTATTTGGAAGGTTTACACCTTTCCTTGATCGAAGTGGTCCTCCTTGAATTACAAGGGTTTTTACCTCATCTTTGCCATTGGTTTCTATTACTTCAAAAATTAATTTACCGTCATCAAGAAGTATACGTTCGCCAGGATTTACATCTCTGGGGAAATGTTCATAGTTCATATAAACTTTATGGCGGGTACCTTCAAATTCTTTACCCGTACAAAAATAAATTTCCTCGCCGGGATCAACTACCACTTCTTCTTTCATAATACCTACACGAAGTTTTGGCCCTTGGAGATCACCTAAAATTGCCGTGCTGGTATCTAATTCTATTTCTAGCTCGCGAATTGTTTTAATTGTTTCTTTTACATTGTCATAATCGGCATGAGAAAAATTAACGCGAAACACATTTACGCCCTCCAGAATCATGTTTTTTAAAATTTCCTTATTGGAAGTAGCAGGTCCTAATGTGGCTACAATTTTCGTTCTTTTTTGTTTTGGCATTAATCGAAGATTAGATGTAACTATTCACCCATTACAGGCATAAAAGGTTTTCCAAGAAATACGCTATTGATTTTCTCAAGCACGTTTTGGTCGTTTTTCTTTAGGGTAGAGATATATCCCCGTATGGAAGCGAAATAGCTTGC